>Ga0209697_10000206_pt1 | contig 96443 bp, 89 predicted proteins | sample AliMusrvi5mmetaG_FD_184115 | JGI IMG/M metagenome (GOLD analysis project Ga0209697, IMG submission 184115) | Freshwater lake bacterial and archeal communities from Alinen Mustajarvi, Finland, to study Microbial Dark Matter (Phase II) - Alinen... | ecosystem: Environmental > Aquatic > Freshwater...
TTCTGGTAGTGTAGCGAGGGGGAATGCTGGTGATTGATCCATCGGTAATCCTCCATTGGTTATAAGAAGGGTACCGATTGTAGCAGATCACTTTTATGGTGTCATGGCAGGCTTGCCGAAAAGACACGATGCTTCCTGATGAGACTTGCTGGTTTCTGGCGATCGATTTTGATGATGGGGAGTGGCCAAAGGATATCTCGGTATTGCTGGAGGTGTGTGCGGAATTTGCTATTCCTGTTTCCATTGAGCGCTCACGTTCCGGCAATGGAAGCCATGCGTGGTTATTTTTTGAAAGGCCGATAGCTGCATCCCTGGCTAGAAGATTTGGCACATCCCTGCTTACCTACACCATGCAGAACAGGCATGAGATCACTTTCAAATCATACGACAGATTTTTCCCCAATCAGGACACGATGCCCAAGGGCGGTTTGGGGAATCTGATAGCGCTGCCTTTGCAAAAGGAGGCAAGAAAGGCGAAAAACAGTGAATTCATTGATCGGAGTTTCGAACCGTATCCCGATCAGTGGGCGTTTCTCGACACGATTCGAAGGCTCTCAGAGGATGACGTACTAACACTTACCTCAAAGCTCGGCCAGGGAAATGAACTCGGGGTCTTGAAAATTGATGAAGAAGAAACGCAAAAACCATGGGAGACAACCAAGGTCAAATTACTGAAAACGGATTTTCCGCGAGAAATAGAGATCGTAAAATCAAATATGCTGTTTGTTCCGAAGGCAGGCATCTCGCAAAGGGCTCTGAACCGGTTAAAACGCCTGGCGGCTTTCAAGAATCCCGAGTTCTACAAGAATCAGGCGATGCGCATGCCGACCTATAACAAACCGAGAATTATCTGTTGCGCTGACGATACTGTTGATTATCTCTGCCTGCCGAGAGGCTGCGAGCAGGATCTGAGGTCAGTTTTTGACGAACAGGAAATGGATGTCATCTGTCTGGACAAGACCAATCACGACAAAAGGATCGACGTTACATTCAATGGCATCCTGAGAGACGAACAGCCACTGGCAGTGGACAGGTTGCTTGAGCATGACATCGGTGTTCTTTCCGGCACAACGGCTTTCGGGAAAACGGTTGTGGCAATCAAACTGATCGCCGAGAGAAAAGTCAACACCCTCATCATTGTTGATAGAGCCAGTCTGATAACGCAATGGAAGAACAAACTGACTGAATTCCTGGCGATAAATGAACCCCTGCCTGTATCGGACAGAGGCGTGAAAAAGAGAGGACGAAAAAAGTCCGGAAGCATAATCGGACAACTGGGGCAAGGCAAGAATAGCCTGGGCGGAATCATTGATATTGCTTTGATGCAATCGTTGAATAGGAAGAATGAAGTGAGGGACTGCGTGAAAGATTATGGCATGATCATCGTCGACGAATGCCATCATGTCGCAGCCGTGAGTTTTGACGAGATTCTTAAAGCTGCAAAGGCAAAGTATGTTTATGGCTTAACCGCAACCCCTATCAGGAAGGATGGTCATCATCCCATAATATTTATGCAATGCGGTCCGGTACGATACAGGGATGACGCAAAGAAACAGGCGGAAAAAAGGCCCTTCGATCATTTCGTAATACCGAGATTTACCGCACTGCGGGTCCCGCTTGACATGGATGAAAAGGACGTATCCATTCAGGAGCATTATTCGCTCATGGTTGTAAGCGAGATGCGTAACCAGCTGATTGTCGACGATGTGGTAAAAAGCCATGAGAGTGGCAGGAACTGCCTTGTCTTGACTGAAAGGACCAGCCATTTGGAATTAATCGCCGGAAAGCTACGGAAAAGAATTCCCGAAGTCATGACACTCAGGGGAGGAAGGGGAACAAGGGAAATCGCAGAAATCTTCGAGCGCATATCCGAAACACCCGCGGACAAGCAATTGACGCTGGTCGCCACGGGCAGGTACATCGGGGAGGGATTCGACGAACCGCGCCTTGACACCCTGTTTCTGACTATGCCGATATCGTGGAAGGGGACTCTGCAGCAATATGCGGGCAGGCTTCACAGACTGTTTGCAGATAAAAGAGAGGTCCAGATCTACGATTATGTCGATATTCATGTAAGCATGCTGGAGAAGATGTACCATAAACGGCAAAATGGCTACGCCTCGATCGGTTATAAGGTAAAAGCTTGCGCTGTTGAGGTGAACTCAATCAATGTTATATTTGACAAGAGCAACTTTTTGCCGGTTTACGGCAATGATATTCTGGCAGCGGAAAGAGAGATACTGATCGTAAGCCCCTTCGTTACCAAGAGGCGCACCTTGCAAATGATGCAGCAGTTGGAGAGTGCGTTGCGGAATAAGGTAAAGGTAACGGTTGTTACGAGACCGACAGGAGACTTCGGGGAAAAGGGGCCACCTGCCTTGCAAGGGACTCTGGATATGCTACAACATGCCGGTGTGAACGTAGTGTTTCGTTCAAACATACACCAGAAATTCGCGCTCATCGATCAAAAGGTCGTATGGTATGGGAGTATCAATCTGCTGAGTTTCGGCAGCGCGGAAGAGAGCATCATGCGTCTCGAAAGCCCAAATATCGCCAGTGAACTTTTGAAAAGCTTGGAAAAACAAGGAAGTCGACAATGAATAAAGAGGAACTCATTGATATTCTGAACAATGGTGTCTCGTTTCATTGACACGTTTCGACCGCCATTGCCGCCACTTGGACAGGTTTCGCCCTGAACAGACCACACTCAAGACACGAATTTGCATGATATTTAGACTAAATAAATGACATAATGGTAGGAGTGTTATATAGTGAGGTTTAGGGAGGCAGTATGTCTAAAACAAACGAGCTGAAAAAACATCTTCAACCAGGGCAGGTTTACCGGCGTGCGGATTTGGCGAAATGGTCGAATGCCGTTGATCGCCACTTGCAGCAGCTTGTCCGCGAGGGCACTGTCCAGAAACTTTCTGGCGGCATTTACTGTTGCCCCAAAAAAACGGCTTTCGGTGATGCCCCCCCCGAAGACGAAGCACTGGTTCGTGCTTTTCTTAAAGACGATCATTTTCATATGGCTTCTCTGAACAGCTATAATTCTTTAGGCGTTGGCACAACACAGCTTTACAATGAGAAGCTAGTTTACAATCACAAACGCGACGGAAGGCACACCTTAAACGGCCGTTACTTCTATTTCGTGAAAAGGCCGCGCTTTCCCACAAAAAGCAGTCAGGAGTTTTTGCTGGTGGACCTTATGAACAATCTCCATCTGCTCGCGGAGGACAAGGCAAGCATTCTTAAGAATGTTACCGAAAAAGCGCGCAGTATGAACAAAGAGAGCCTTATGGAAGCCGTTCGTGATTATGCTGGGGCAAGAACCCGGAGCTTCTTTGAAAAACTATTCAGCGCCAAAGAGACGCGACATGCCGTCTGAAATATATCTGCATCAACATGCTGATTTTGCCGATCTGATCCGTGTTGTCGCGGGCAAACGTAGGATCGATCCCTATCTGGCAGAAAAAGACTATTGGATTATGCACTGTCTCTATGGACTTAAACTCGCCGGATATGATTTTCAACTTAAGGGAGGAACGTCACTCTCCAAGGGCTACGGCATTATTCACCGTTTCTCTGAGGACATCGACATTCACATCGCCCCGCCGCAGGGCATGAATGTTCGAACATCAAAGAATCACGATAAAGAGAAAGATCGTAAGAGCCGCAAAGACTATTACGATCATTTGGCCAGCAACACCCACATTCCGGGAATTGTGAGTGTCGAGCGGGATATAACATTCGATGCCCTGCCAAAATATTTTACTGGAGGAATCCGCCTTTATTACAACGCCAAGTTTCCAGCAGACGGCAGCGCCAAAGAAGGCATTCTTCTTGAAGCAGGATTTGATAATGTCATTCCCAATCAGCCACTGAATATCACTTCGTGGGCGTTAGATTTTGCCTTGGCAAAAAATGTTGCCGTGATCGACAACAAGGCGTTACAAATCTCTTGTTATGATCCGGGCTATACTTTGGTGGAGAAGCTACAGGCTATTGTAACGAAGTACAGGCAATATCAAACCGTAGGCGATACATTCCCGCCAAACTTTATGCGCCATTACTATGACGTTTTTTGCCTGTTGCAAAATGAAAAAGTGCAGGCATTCATCGGAACCGACAAATATAACGAGCATAAACGGCAGCGTTTTCCCACAATCGATACTCAGAAGCCACTCAGTGAAAATGAAGCTCTTGCTATGACTGATACCACCCAGCGAGCTCTATACAAAAAAGAATATGAACGCCGCGCCGCGCTCTATTATCAGGGGCAGCCGCCTTTTGATGAAGTGCTTTCCGTTATCCAAAAGAGTCTAGAACGGTTGTAACGAGTAGGACGTTCACACTTCGCCTTGAGCTTCAGCAAGATATCTACTTGTCATTTACCAATAGTATCATGCTAGTAGCAAATATGCAGTTCTGAAATTGGAGGTACACCATATCAAGTTTCAATTACTTTGTCCGGTTCGCGACCGGATGATCCACCACTCGATTATTATCAATATCCAGGGACCGTCCTGTCATCCCCACGAATCCCGACGGATCAATGCTGCCCAATAAACCCTCCTCGGCCGACCAGAAGGCGACAACTTTGCATGGGTCCGGCTTGTTGCGCTAAATGGGTCAGTTTTTATTCGGTGGTGATGCAAAAAAGAAGGTTGTGCAGTGCAGAAACAGAAAAGCCCATCTTTCACCTCCTGTGTCGCCGTTGATTGGCCAGGGTGGTGAAGGATAGGCTCCCGTTTCAAAAAACAGTATTTTATGCAATAATACCAACAACTTGGTGGAGGCGGCGGGAGTCGAACCCGCGTCCGAAAATGCTCCCCTCCCGTATCTACATGCTTAGTTCCGTGCTTTGGTTCTCACTTTGGGAACTCCGTCGGAACATGGATTTCCCGCAGCCAGCCTGTTAAATCTCATCCCTTGAAAGACAGACGGCCTTCAAGCGACCAGCCCATTGAGTCGACGCCCCAAATCCAGTCCTATGGGCGAGAACTGGTGGAACGGCAGTATGACAGGTTAAGCTGCTACTGCGTAGTTATAATCGTCTGCGATTATATTTAGATTCTATCGGTTTTACGAGCAAATAGAAGCTCGGCATGCAACAGTAAGCTTACACATCCCCGTCGAATCCGTTTCGCCCCCTTATCTTGAAACGACTGTTTTGTTGAATCTTAGTGCTTGTTATGGTGCATCTCCCGCTGGATTTCGCGGTTACTTTGCTGTTCCTTGAGAGATGCCCTCTTGTCGTACTCTCTCTTGCCGCGGGCAAGGCCCAATTCGACTTTCGCCCTACCGTTCTCTTTAAAGTATATCTTCAGGGGGATGAGGGCAAGGCCTTTTTCATTGAGCTTGCCGATCAGTTTCTTTATTTCCCGCTGGTGCAGCAGGAGTTTGCGCACTCGGAGTGGATCGTTGGGGTTATGGGTGGCAAAGGTATACATCGAGATATGCACGTTGTAGAGCATCACCTCGCCGCGACCATCAATCTTCACATAGGCATCCCGCAGATTGGCCTTTCCCGCCCGTAGCGATTTAACCTCCGGCCCGGAAAGCACCATGCCCGCTTCATAGGTTGCGTCAATATGATAATCGTGCGACGCCTTTTTATTCTTGGCGACAATTTTGATGCCCAAGTTCTTCTTATCGGTGGCCATGTTGCCTCACTTGCTTCTTCATCACTGGGAGGTTGCCCGTAGCGCTTCCTCATAGGTGGTAATGCCGCTCTTCACCTTACTCCACGCGTCCTCGCGTAATGTAGTCATTCCCTCGCGGATTGCAACCTGGCGCATCTCCTGGGTGTGAGCATCATCCGCGACCATTTTCTTTATCTGGGTAGACATCGGAAATATTTCAAATATTCCGCACCGCCCCTTGTATCCCGTACCCCGGCATTCCCGGCAGCCCTTGCCCCTACGAAGAGTGACGGTACCCGCTTCGCCAACCGGAAAACCCATCTTTAGCAGCTCTTCGCTCTTCATCTCAAAGGTCTCGGCACACTCGTTACAGACCATTTTCACCAACCTCTGCGCCATACAGCCGAGCAGGGTAGAGGCGATCATGAAGGATTGCAGGCCAAGGTCGCGAAGCCTGGCGATGGACGACACAGCATCGTTGGTATGCAGTGTAGAGAACACCAGGTGGCCGGTCATCGCCGCCTGTACCGCGTGCGCCGCTGTTTCATGGTCACGGATCTCACCGATCATGATAATGTCGGGATCCTGCCGCAGGATATTACGAAGAATCGTCGAGAAGGTGATATCAATGAGCGGCTGGACGGCAATCTGGTTAAACTCCTCATACACCATCTCCACCGGATCCTCGACCGTGACAATATTCTTTTCCGGGGTGGCAATTTCTTTCAGGGTCGAATAGAGGGTTGTCGATTTACCACTCCCGGTCGGCCCTGTCACCAGGATAATGCCGTGCGGTGAGGCGACAAAGGATTTGTACACCTCGATATCACGCCTGGAAAAGCCCAGGCTCTCGACCTGCTGGAAGATCATGTCGGAATCGAGGATACGCATGACTACCTTTTCCCCGAAGGCTACCGGCACCGTCGAAACCCGAATCTCAACATCCTTGCCGCTTTTTTCGCCAACCTTGATCCTGCCGTCCTGGGGCCGTCTTTTTTCGGCGATATCCATCCGGGCCAGGAACTTGATCCGCGAGGTTATGGCGGAATGAACGGCCTTCGGCAGACTATAAATGGTGTGCAGAGCGCCATCGATACGAAAGCGCACCATCGAAACATTGCGTTTCGGTTCGATATGAATGTCGCTTGCCCGCTGTTCAAGGGCATAGTGGAAGATGTGATTGACCGCCGATTTGATATGCTGGTCTGAGGAAGTGATCTCTTTTGTGGCAGAGATTTTCACATATCTTTCGAGGTTGCCGATATCGATAGAACTGGTGCCGCCGGAGGCAACACCAAACTGGTCCTCGGCGGCACTGATCGACCGCTGAAAACCGAAAAATTCGGCAATTATCCGCTTAATATCCGATTTGGTGGCAAGGTACGGACGAATCTTCACCTGATTGGCCTGCTCGATATCTGCCAGTACCGTTTGACAGTCAGGATGATAGACCGCCGTCTCCAGGAAACCATCCTCCATCTTGAATGGCAGTATCAGTTGTCTGATAGCAAAGTTGCGGGGGATGGTCTTGGTGGCGACATCCATGTCCAAATCGAGGGGATCGAGCTTTTTGAAGGGCAGTTTTTTCTCCCTGGCTACGGCCTGCATGATGGCCTCCTCATCGACCAGCCGCCCATCCCCTCCGAGCAGCTTGAGGTTGAACGCCGTTATAATATCAACCATATCAGGATAATCTTTATCGACCTCCCCCTCCTTACTTGCCAGCCGCAGGAGTTTTTGCCGTTGCTTGCCCTTTTCCAGGGTCACAAACTGCCGTTGTTTGGGGCTCAACACCCGCAGATCGACAAGTACATCGAGAAGTTCATCACTGTTCAGAAATTTCATTAAACCACCTTCATTTGCCAAAAAAATGGATGCGTCGCCCTATTCTCCTCATAAACCAGGAATTTTGCAATAAAATAGAATGAGTTACTTAAATCCCACTGACTTAATCGAGCATTTTTGTATAATATTTGCTTCTCCATGGCCTTCATATCCGCTTGCCTGCTCCTCGGCAGTAAATTCTTTTATTGTGACCTGTCCTTCCTTGGTATATTGTCCTTACCTATGAACAAACAACATACTAATACCTCTCTTGAGGGGGTGACTTTGGAGCAAATGGTCAGCGGCCTTTTTGCACATTATGGGTGGGATGCGCTTGGTAAACGCATTGCCATCCGCTGCTTTACCACCGACCCGTCGCTCAAGTCCAGTCTGACATTTTTACGTAAGACTCCCTGGGCAAGGAAAAAAGTCGAAACCCTCTACCTCGCCACCCAAAAGCGGGGGTGGAAAGATCTTTACAGCAAATAAAGCCGTTGTCAGAAATTATTTTTTGTTTTGGCAAACAACATGCAGCGTTTTTCTGAGAGACTCATCCTCATACCTTTGACCTCGCGGACCAGAAATGAAACCAATTACCCTCCTCCTCTCGATGCTCCTGTTGCTTGGACTTACCGGTGGTTGCGGCAACAAAAAGATAAACCTCAGCCCTTCAGCGGTGCAAGATATTGCCCTGCTGACCATGGACGGCAATCTCCATGAACAGAAGACAGCCGATCAGATTCGAGAACTGAAAATTACCCTTGAATGGATGAATACCGACCTCATCAAGAATTTTGAACAGTCTGGCTTTCACGTCATTGTCATCAAGGAAATGCAAGCCTATGGACCTGAGATGGGCAAACTCCTGGTTATCGATGTCCAGCGTTTTAACGCCGGCAATCGGGCCGCAAGAGCTTTTGTCGGTTTTGGTGCCGGATCTGCCTCCCTGGCTCTGAACTATAAACTGCTCGACGAGAAAGGTGCCATCCTGTCGGAGTGGCGAGATGGTGTCGGTTCGAGTAAAGGGGCCACGGACTGCGCAAAGATCCTCAACAGAAAGGCGCTTGAAAATGTCGTCGGTCTCTTGAACAACTAAGTATCACCTCATCCCAGGTTCTTTGAGTGTCGCGAACAATGTACAACACCCCGGTGTTGCAGCCAATCGTCTCAACCGTCTGTCAATTTTGTCTCGCCATCCGCGGCTGGAAACTCGAGGGTAGCCCCCCGACAGCATTAAAATACGTCATGATCACCGTCCCCCATACCAGCAACTGGGACTTCCCTCTGGCCTTGGCAATGGCCTTTGTTTATCGGTTTGAAATGCGCTGGATGGGCAAGGATTCCCTTTTTACCGGATGGCGCGACCCGGTGATGCGCTGGCTGGGCGGAATTCCGATAAATCGAGCTTCGCGTAACAATGTGGTCGCCGAAACCATCGCCGCATTTCAGGCGAGCGAGCGCCTCATTGTTGCCGTCCCGCCTGAAGGAACCAGAGCAAAAGTTGATAAATGGAAGACCGGTTTCTATTACATTGCCATCGGTGCCAATGTCCCCATTGCCCTTGCCTTTCTTGATTATCGACGCAAAGTCGGTGGCTTTTTATCAACCTTCTTCCCTACCGGAGATGTAGAAAAGGACATCGCCGACATTCGCGCCTGTTATACCGGGATAGCAGGAAAATACTCCGCGCAATGTGTTATCGATTAATCCCTCTTTTGGCCGATCCGACCACAATTTTTCCTCAACATGCCCATGTGGAGTACTCATCGCTATGAGTACCTGAGAAATATTTTTGCGCTCTTTTCCGGCAAAAAAATATCCCGTTTAGGTACTTATCCCGTTTAGGGGATTGGCAGTCAAAGATTTTATGATAAAAAAGAGAGGGGGCGCTGGATATAACCCTCGAAGATGAGTTATAATCAAAAGATCTTCACCTCAGGGGGAACAAAAATGGACAACAACCTCTTACAACACGGAGCCATCAGCTGGTTTGAACTCATGACCACCGATGTCGAAGCCGCCAAAGGTTTTTACGGTACCCTTTTCGGCTGGAAATATGAGGCCTATGCAGGCGACCCAGCCGCTCAGTACCATATGTTGAAAGTCAACGACGAGCCGGTTGGCGGAATCATGAAGACCCCACCCCAATGTTCCGGATATCCACCGATTTGGGGCGCCTATGTCACGGTGGCCGATATCGATGCCACCGCCGCCAAGGTTGTGGAACTGGGTGGCAAGGTCATTGTCCCGCCAACCGATATCCCCAACATCGGTCGCTTCAGTGTCTTTTCCGACCCGCAGGGGGCGGTTCTCTCGGCGATCACCTATTTCCCGCGCCAACCATAGCCGCCTATTCGTCTCGATAATGGCAAAGGACAAAAACCCATCTACGGTTTCGGCCGATATCAAACGCAACCGCTTGGTCATCAAGTTGCGTGGAGACGTTCCCAAAAAAGACGCAGAACGACTGTATACCGATATTCGCTTCTGCGTCTCCGACCTCAAACCGAGCTTTGCCGTTATCACCGATCTTACCGAGGCAAGAATCGGTCATCTGAGTGCTATCGATACCTTTAAAAAGATCACCGGCTATCTCGCCGAAAAAGATGTCGGACCGGTAATCCGCATCGTTGGCCAGGCTAAGGTCTTCTTCCAACAAATCAGCAAACTGACACAACAGATAAACGGCTATCAAGCGATGTACGTAAAGACTATGGAGGAAGCGGAGCTGCTTCTTACCGAACTCGCGGGGAGGCAAACGGCAAGCTCATCCAACGACGCCCTTGCCGCTGGAGGTGATTAAGGTTCGACCTTTTTCCAGGGTTTTTCTTGGCCGTGCATGAGTCTCTTGATATTTTCATGGTGCTTGGCCCAGATAAGAAGGGCAATGACCGACGCCGCAACGATGGCGACCTTCGAGGCCCCCAGCAGATAAAGCCACAAGGGAACCAAGGCCGAGGCGAGAAGTGAACCGACTGAGACGAACCCGGAAAGCTTCACTGAGGCGAGAAAAACCGCCAAACTTATGCCTATCGCCCACGGCGAGAGAAACAAAAAAACCCCCAATCCGGTTGCCACCCCTTTGCCGCCGCAAAACCGTAAATAAACTGGAAACATATGGCCAATAACGGCCATGACCCCGGTCAAGGCAATTACCAACTCCCGGTTGGCAGTGTCGGAAAGAAAGTACCAGGTCAGCCACATCGGCAGCAAGCCTTTCGAACAGTCGCAAACGAGCGTTAACAACCCGAGTTTTTTGCCGAGAACCCGATTGACATTGGTCGCTCCGATATTGCAACTGCCTTCCTTGCGCACATCAATGCCGACCATCTTGCCGATAACCAGGCCAAAGGGAATGGCCCCAACCAGATACCCGATCACCGGGAAAAGAATGTTCATAATTGTTCCGATCCTGATTTTTTTTGAGTAAACCTTCGCTGCCCCTGCTGACGCCATACTTGTTGCTGGCGGTGGCGGCGATCCATCACCTCACAGTTCAGTAGCGGTGCGCAACGCCCCTCATGACACAATAAATTGCCACATAAGTCAAGATTTTTCAGGTCGTAGGATGTCTGCCGAATTCCCTGTTCCCGCTAGCTTCTGAGGCAATTGCCGGCTTTTGCCGGAACCGCGCCACATCTTGTAATAATCCCTTCCCGGTACCGAAAATCACTACCATCCAACGCCGCTGTGCTTACTTTTTCAAATCATGGCGAAAACAAAGTCGCTATGGTACATTGCCGAAGTTCAGCGGGCTTAAAGCTCCTGCCCAATCTATACCGATATGAGACCACCTTATCATGAGTATTCAAAAAATATACAAATACCCCGCGCCGGTTTTGCGGCAAAAAACTGAAAGTATTTCAACCTTTGACGATACCCTTTTGAGCCTTGTGCGGGATATGGCGGAAACCATGTACGATGCCCCGGGAATAGGCCTTGCCGCACCGCAGATTGGTCAATCGGTGAAGCTGATCGTCGTCGATACCACGAAAGACAAGGAAGGCGAACCGCGGTTCATGCCCCTCATCAATCCGGAGATAGTCGCCCATGAGGGGACACAGATCGACGAAGAGGGCTGCCTGAGTGTTCTTGACCTCACTGCGACCGTCAAAAGATATAAGAAAGTTACCGTTTCTTACCAGGATTTACAGGGACAAGCGCAGGAACTGTCGGCAGAAGATCGCTTTGCCGTAGTCCTGCAACATGAGATAGATCATCTGAACGGCATTCTCTTTCTTGACTATCTCAGTCCCTTAAAAAGGGCACTGTATAAAAAGAAGGTCAAAAAGTGGCTGGCCGAGGAAGAGTATCCAGCATGACGACTGCACCGCTGCGCATTATTTTCATGGGAACCCCGGATTTTGCCGCTGAAAATCTGAAGATTCTCCTCACCGGGCCGGATCAGGTGGTGGCGGTTGTCACTCAACCGGATCGGGCTAAAGGCCGCGGCAAGAAGGTAAGCCCTCCGCCGACCAAGGTACTCGCCGAGGCAGCCGCCATTTCGGTTCTCCAGCCGGAAAAGATTAAAACCGAGGAGTTTCGCAACGGCCTCCTCAGCTATCAACCCGACTTGATCGTCGTTGCCGCCTACGGCCGGATCCTGCCGCAAAGTCTCCTCGAACTTGCACCCATGGGATGCATCAACGTCCACGGCTCACTCCTGCCGGGGTACCGGGGCGCTGCACCGATTCAATGGGCGATTGTCAGGGGCGAGACCGAGGTCGGCGTCACCATTATTCAGATGGATCAGGGTATGGATACCGGCGACATACTGCTGAAGGCGAAAATCGTAGCCGCTCCCAAGGAAACCGCTGGCAGCCTCATGGTAAAACTCGCTAGTCTCGGCGGGCAGACCCTGCTGCAGGCCATTAAGGGTCTGAAGGCGGGTACCATTACCCCGGTGCCCCAGGATCACAGCCAGGCAACCATGGCTCCGATGCTGAAAAAAGATGACGGCCTGATCGACTGGAAGCGGAGCGCCAAAGAAATTGAATGCCTTATTCGCGGCCTTGACCCCTGGCCCTCGGCTTTTTGTTTTCTTGACCAAAACCGCCTGCGGCTCTTTTCCCCGGAGGTGGTCTACATGGACAGTACCGCCCAGCCCGGAACCGTGCTGCAGGCCGACCGGCGGGGGATGCTCGTCGCCTGCGGCCGAAATGCCCTGCAGATCCATGAACTCCAGCCGGAGGGTAAGAAGCGGATGACCGTCGAATCCTTTTGCTGCGGCCATCCCCTCGCCCCCGGCACCGTTTTCGACCAAGCTGTGGTACCATCTCCGTGACTTCTACCGCTTCTCTCAGAATCGGCTATGCCGACTGTTTTTCCGGAGTTAGCGGCGATATGCTGCTCGGTGCTCTCCTCCATGCCGGTCTTGACCGACAACTGCTGGCCGAAGAACTGGTCAAGTTGCATCTTCCCGGCCTGGATATGCAAATCACCGACAAGACCGTCCAATCCATAGGTTGCGTCCAAGTCAAGGTAAATAGCGATTGTCGTCAGGAACTCCGCACCCTGCCGGCAATTCTGGCCCTGCTTGCGGGCAGTGCACTGGACGAGCCGGTGATCACAAGGGCAAGCGCCGTTTTCCGGGCTCTGGCCATGGCCGAGGCGAAGGTCCACGACATCGCCGTGGAACAGGTCCATTTTCACGAAGTCGGTGCCCTCGACACCCTGGTCGATGTGGTCGGTGTCGTTTTCGGCTTGCAACAGCTCGGTATCCGTCGCCTCGTCTCTTCGCCTCTACCGACCGGTCATGGTTTTGTCGAATGCGCCCATGGTCTGCTGCCGCTGCCGGCTCCGGCCGTCTGCGAGCTGCTGCAAGGCATTCCCACCTACGGCGTTGACCTCCGCCAGGAGCTGGTCACGCCGACTGGGGCCGCCCTCATCGCCACCCTGACCGACAGCTTCGGCCCCTTGCCACCGTTGACCATTACCGCCACCGGCTATGGTTCAGGCAGTCATGTTCTCGGCAATAGCCAGCCGAATCTGCTGAGACTGATCATAGGCAATGGTTTGGAGGTAGAGGAAAGTCAGGTTGTCGAGGTGATCGAGACTAATCTTGACGACTGGAGCCCGGAGGGTTTTCCGCACCTTACCGAACTTCTCTTTGCCCGGGGGGCGATCGATGTCACCCTGACCCCAGTGCACATGAAAAAAGGACGACCGGGCTTTACCCTGCAGGTCATAAGCCCGCTGGCTTTGGCCCATCCCCTCAAGGAGATAATTCTTACCCATACCACCGCCATCGGCCTGCGTTTCCGGCGCGAGGAACGGCAAACCCTGCTGCGGCAAATCGTTACCGTCGCAACCAAATGGGGAGAGGTCAAGGCAAAAAAGGTGCAGACTCCGGTCGGATGGGTCGTCCATCCGGAATATGAGGAATGCCGCAAGGTTGCGCTTCACCACGGGCTGCCGCTTTCGGACGTGTATAACGAAGTGCGCTGTGCCGGGATAGTTGCACGATGAACCGACTGATTATGGCCCTGGCCACCGGCTTCTACGTGGGCAAGATAGGCAAAGCCCCGGGGACCTGGGGATCGCTTGCCGCTCTCCTGCCCTGGCTGTTGATCAAGGATCTGCCGCTGCCGTTGTACGGGCTTGTCCTTGTTGCGGTTTTTGTCCTCGGCTTTTTCGTCGCAGGCTCGGCTGAAAAAATCCTCGACAGCCCCGATGCCGGCTGCATTGTCATTGATGAATTTCTGGGAATGTTCGTTACCCTCTTTGCCGCCCCGCCGCATCCCCTAGCCTGGGCCCTTGGGTTTGCGCTCTTTCGCATCTTCGATATCGGCAAACCCTTCCCGGTTTCCTGGTTTGATCAAAGAATCCACGGCGGCATAGGGATCATGATGGATGATGTCGTCGCCGGCCTGTACGCCTTCCTGGCCCTTCAGTTCCTCTGGTGGAGCGGTGGCTTGTTCCTTTAAAATCTAAAAAAATGGCCGAAGAGGCGATACACCTCTCCGGCCAGTCCTCAATCGGGATCAACTTCTATAAGCTACTTGTTTTGGTCAGTGCCGCAACCGCTGCCTTATAGGAAACAGCAATTAAAACGACCCAGCCGATCAGCAATATTCCTGTCATAGTGTGCTCCTTTCTTTCGATTTTTCGACCACTCTCATCAATATGCCTTCTTATCGGCAAGATCCTGACTATCGATCTTCCGTGAATCCATTTGCCGCCATACATAGGCGACATAGGCAAGAACGCCGGGGATGGCGAGAGCCACATAGGTCATTGCCGTAAGCGTATAATGACTCGATGAAGCATTATAAATGGTCAGGCTCGACTGCAGATCCACCTTTGAGGGATAAAACGGCGTGCCGTTAAAACCGGCGGTGAAAAAGACCGCCAAACCTACCAGTACAGTTCCCAAACCCCCGAACCAGATGCCGGTGGTGGCCTTTGCCAGACTGGTACGCGTCACCCCGAGAATGACCAGAAAGAGCCCGACCAGCAGAAGACCCAGAACGACAGGCATGGCCAGGAGGTTGTTGAGATATTTATGTGCGACCATGCCGACCATACCAGTCTTGTCGACAGCAAAACCATCGATCAGCAAAAGGCTCACCACGACATACAGGAGAAACGGCAGGGCAAGAAGAAAACTGGTGAGGCAGGATTTCCTGACCCGCGCCTCAAATTCCGGCACCCCGTTAAAATCGATATTATTCACCAGATACATGGCTCCCAGCACCCGGGCATTGAAGACCAGGAACAGGCCGAAGGAAAGATTAAAGAGGGAAAATGCCGCCTCCAGACCGCGGAGCGGATTGGTCCAAGTCACCTGATTGAAGGCATTCAGGGTGAAGTTCGAACCGGTGAAAAAGGTCCCCACCGCTGCGCCGATAAGCAGGATGCCGACGGAGCCGTTGATAAAGAGAAACAGCTCGTAGACCTCTGCTCCCAGTAGATTATTCGGTTTTTTGCGATACTCATAACTTACCGCCTGGACGATAAAGGTAAAGAGAATGAGCATCCATACCCAGTACGCCCCGCCGAAACTGGTGGCATAAAATTTGGGGAAGGCGGCAAACAAGGCCCCACCAAAAAGCACCAGGGTGGTAAAGGTCAGTTCCCACTTCCTGCCAAGTGAATTGATTATAAGGGATTTTTCCCGGTCATTCTTTGCCACCTGCCAGAGCAGGGTCTGTCCGCCTTGTACAAAGGTCAAAAAAAGGAAGAGAGCTCCTACTACCGAGCACAGGATCCACCAAAGCTGTTGCAGTGTCACAATATCCAGTTTCCCGATCATATCACGCGCCCTCCGGTCCTATTTTAATCTGCTTGAGCATTATTTTTATTTCCGCCAGCAACAGCACGGCAAACAGTACAAAAAACATGAGAAAGGTTGCCTGTACATGGCCGGCAGCAATACCGGTCGCAGCCATCTTCACCGGCAGCATATTCTGAATTGCCCATGGCTGGCGGCCGACTTCGGCCACCACCCAGCCAAGTTCCGAAGCGAGATAGGCAAGAAAGAAGGAAGCCACGCCAAAACGCAGCAGCCACCGGCTTTCAGCAAGTTTGTTGGTGAATGTCGCCCGGAGAAAAAGAGCCAGCATAAGAATGAGAAAGGTCCCCACATACACCATGAAATGAAAAGAGTAGTAGGTGGAGGCAACCGGCGGCACGACCTCCTCCGGCTTGCCCAGATAGCCGAAACCAAGGTGCTCTTGGTTGGCCTTGAACCGTTGCAGTGCCACGGCCTTAGCCTGTTCGTCACCTGCCTTGCCGGCAGCCTTATAGGCGGCAAGATCGGCGATGGCCGCCTTGCCTTTGGCCATTTTTTCAGCAACCGGCATAATCCCTTCCGCCTTATTGCCGTAGACAAGATCCTCTATTCCGGGGACAAAACCATTCAGCTCACGCTTGGCAAAAAGCGACAAGCCCTTGGGGATCGAAATCTGGAAGGCAAAGGGATCCTGGCCATCGCCGATCTTTTTGCCGCTGTTCAGCACACCGAGGGCAACAATGCCCGCTCCCTTCGAACCCTTATACAAGCCCTCATAGGCCGCCAGCTTCATCGGCTGGGAGTACGCATTGACATATGCCGATTCATCACCTGTGAAAGCGGTAAAAAGGCTTGACAGGAGACCGAAGACTGTCGCGACGATGATCGATTTCTTGGCCATTTCGACATGATGTCCCTTCAGCAGATAATAGGAAGAGATGGCAATAACAAATAGCGATCCGACAATAAAACTGGAACTCGTGGTATGGGTAAACTTGGACACCGCCACCGGAGATAAAACCACCTCCCAGATATTCTGCATTTCAAAGCGGGCGTTGTCGGGATTAAAGGCCATTCCGACCGGATATTGCATCCAACCGTTGGCAATAAGAATCCACAGGGCGGATAGGTTGGAACCGATGGCCACCATCCAGGTGGAAAAAAGGTGAAAACTTTTGGAAGTACGTTCCCAACCGAAAAACATGACTGCGAAAAATGTCGCTTCGATGAAAAAGGCAAAAATCCCTTCAATTGCTAGAGGGGCGCCAAAGATGTCGCCAACCATCCAGGAGTAGTTCGACCAGTTGGTACCGAATTCGAACTCCAGAATGATACCGGTTGCTATCCCGATAGAAAAATTGATGCCGAAGAGAGTCATCCAGAATTTTGTCAGTCTCTTCCATTCCTCCTTGCCGGTACGGACATAAATCGTCTCATAAAAGGCGCAAAGAAACGACAGTCCCAAGGTTATCGGAACAAACAACCAGTGATACATCGCCGTCAGGGTAAACTGCGCCCGCGCCCAGTTCACCATGCCCAGATCCATTTCACCCATTAGCACATCCTCCGTAATTATTTATTTTCTGCCGAACCAGTCAGTTGCAAAAGAACATGGTCGGCCCTTTGTTGCTCTGTTGAAAAATGCGTTTTTAGAAAATTGGGGAAAAAGAACAGCTTCAAAACGACAAACATGACAAAGAGCTTGATGAAAATGATTTTCCACAGGGTTCGGCCGACGGTCATTTGTTGAAACCCGTCCCGATATAAACGGTAAAAACTCATGAAAAATGGCGGCGTCATAATTTTCTCCACCCAAAGATCAGCAGATTTGACAGCTACACTCTGCTTCATTTTCCTCACTCCTAGGAGTCTCGTTTTGAAAATTTTGTTATAGCATAACATACCCAATGAGATGTGCAGGAGTCAAGAGCAATAATAATCATTCGCAAATTGATTCTTTGTCGGTCATGCAAATCCGATTGTTTTTTCAGGAGTTGGAGTTGACGAAAAGCTTAATTTTGCGCTATGCTGCAAGTTCATCATTCTCATTGCCTGCTGCCGGGACCTTCGACAGAGTAACAATTTTTTGCTTCCAGAACCGCCAGTTCCGTGCTCGGACGCTTAACGCGACCCAGTAAAGTGGCAGGTTTCACTTTTATTGCCGAGAAAAAATTCTATGATACGCGATCTCTCCCTTGCCGCTAAGGCCTCCTGCAGTCTTGAAGACCAGGAGACCCTCGTTCCCATGGTCCTACAGCTCAAAAAACTCTCCGAGTTGATCACTAAACAGGGGTTGCTCGCCCTGGAAAACGAACTTCCTCAGATAAATGATCCTTTTTTGAATCTTGGGATACAGCTGATCATCGACAAGGTGGAGGCGGAAAACATCAAAGATATTCTCGACTCCGACATCTTTTACAATCAGTCGAATGGTCGAGAATTATTGAAAAAAATTATTATCAGGGAAGGTTTGCTGCGAATCCAGGCGGGAGATTCTCCGAGAAATGTCCTGATCTGCACCAAGGTTTTCCTCGGCAGGATACCCGACGCTGCCTTCCGGAATTCCTGAATTCGGTGTCATTGGGCCAGCCAACTGCCTGCCATTGCAACACCTTTGACGGTGACCGATAAGGGATGGGTTAGGTCACAACCGCCCACAACCAGCTGGCAGATTCCTTGAAGTATCGGGGAGGCAGGCCGACATCTGGCCCCCTCCCGACACGACACTCATCGCCCGCTTTCGACGACAACAACTTCCACCCGCCGGTTTTTTGTCCGACCGTCATTGGTATCATTAGAGGCGATTGGCTCCTGATTGCCCATACCTTTGATCTGTATTCTCTCCGTTTCCATACCGCCGGCGACGAGCATTTTCTGCACTGCCATGGCCCGTTCTTCGGACAGCTTGATATTCTCAGGAGAATCCGAGGTGGAAGACACGAAGCCCTTGACGAGCAGCTTTGCCTTGGGATACGCTTTTAGTTTTTCGACAAACCCTTTATACTCCTTATTCGCCTCGCTCGTGAATTTGAGGGAGTTCGGGGCCAAGGGAAGAACAATCTTGTTCGGCAGCACAGGAATTTTTTCTTTATCTTTAGCCGCTGCCACTGGTCCTGCGGTCGTAATTGTCTTCTCTTGAGCCCTGGCCACTGTCTCGGTAGCTTGAACGGTTCCACCAGTGGTGGCAATCGGAGTGAGTTCTTTTACAACTACAGCCTTTCCACCCTGATCTTTTGCCGAACCCGGATCAGTTTTACTACTGACTGTTTGCGCCACATCTCCGGGCCCTGCGAGTTCCGTTGTTCCCTGCCGTCCAGTTTCACCGGTGCTATATGCCTTTTCCAGGATGGCATGTTTCAGCTCTGCCGCTTTTTTCTCGTTTATCTCATCCTGGTTCTGCTCGAGAACGGTCACTGCAGGTGAGGCTCTGACTTGTACCTGTGGCGCTTCTTTGACGACAATCTGCGGTTCCGCCTTCCGGGCCTCAATCCCTGCAAGTTCGGGAGTCTTGCCCACCGGGTACCAGTAATAGACAGCGGACAAAACCAAGACCACGCCCCCCAAAGCATATTTCATCCAGCCCCAGCATCCACCATTTTCAAGATTGATACCCGAGACACTGGCCGGTGACTCGGCGGAGCCGGCGGTAAATCTTCCCCGGAAATGTTCGAGATGACTTTTTTCATCATCCAAACCCTCAAAATCTTCCTGAGTCGGCTTGAGCGGGAGGTTCAATTTCTGGATGCACTCTTCAACAATTTTGTGATCGAGGTTGCGTTTGCCCTGAACACTACCGGCCACCATGGCATGATCGCAAATGATGTTGATTCGCTTGGGAATACCCATGGAATAGCGGTGAATAATTTGCATGGCCTTGGCAGAAAAGAGTTTTTCCTCAGTGCCGGCAACCTTCAACCGATGGCGGATATATTCATCGGTTTCCTCAGCCGTCAAGGCGACCAAATCCACCTTGATAGTAAGACGTTGCCTGACTGCCCGGTTGTTCGGCTGAATGAGCGTCTCGTTGAATTCACGCTGCCCGATGAAAAAGATGTTAATCAGCTTGGCGTCGGCCTTTTCAATATTCGAGAGGAGACGCAACTCCTCCAGCATGTCCTGACTCAACCGGTGGCAATCATCGATCAGTAACAGTACTTTCTTTTGCTCATCGTCGGCTTTATGTAAAAAATGGCTGAATTGAATGAGAAACTGAACTTTTGAAGTAAATTCCTTGGCAATACCGAAACCTTTGGCAATTGCATTGTAGAAATCGAGTCTCTCCCTTGTCGGATCGTTAATCACCGCCCATATCACTGTGTCGTCTAAACTGTTGGTCAAAGCATTTATCAGGGTCGATTTGCCGGTTCCGGAATCACCCGTCATCAACAAAAAACCCTTATTTTCAAGGATACCGTAACGTAATGCGGCAAGCGCTTCCTTGTGCTTCTCACCAAGCCAGAGAAAGATTGAATCGGTGGTTATCTCAAATGGTTTCGATTTTAGATTGAAAAATGCTCTATACATATATACCCATTGAAAAAGAAATATCATATAACCGGTGAAAACGACGCCCTCTTCCGGATTTTTCCGACAATCTTTTACCTAACACTAACATGCCAATATTGCAATTTTTTTAAGCACAAGTTATGGTGCGGATAGTACTTAGTTTTCAGCCGAAAATCAAATAAATGAATAATTTTCACGGATTCCGCCAAAATAGAGATTTTTTATGAATAAAGGAATTATCGTCTTTACCTTTCTGCTCTCCTTCTCACTTGCTCTGGCAATGCCACTCTCAGCGGCGGATGAAGACCTCGGTTTTAAGGAGCATCTGGATAAAGCCAATGATTATTTCAAGGCCTATCGCCACTTTGAAGCCGGGGACGAATTGAAAGAGGCAACCAAGCTGGGCGGAGCTAAGCACCCTTCCTTGCACATGCGTCTTGGCATCCTTTATTACGGCCTCGGGTTGATCCCGGAGGCGATTGCCGAGGGAGAGAAAGCCGTTGCCCTGGCACCTTCATCGAAGTGGTACAAGTTCGACCTGGCGAAATTCTATTATGTCGACAAACAATACTTAAAAGCCGAAGAGCAGTTCATTGCCCTTTTGAAACTCGATCCCGCTTTCACCCTTGGCTATTACTATCTCGCCGAGTTGTATTTCCGCAATAAAGACTACGATATTGCCTGGTTAAGTTTCCAGAGAGCCCGCCTGCTCGGCCACCAGGCAAAACAACTGGAGGCTAAACTGGCTCCGCACACAAAGAAACCGACAGAGGACTTCGTTAAAATCTCCAAAAACAACATGATAGTCAGATTTATCAGACTCTCCTCGGAAGAAGCGGCAAAGACAATACTCGACGAGATTTCGAAGGGGAAACTCTTTGAAAATATGGAACTTGAACTGAAAAAAGAAAAAGTCGGTGAGGCTGATTTCGGGGTGATGAACATCAATGAATTACAGGATTCCGTCGCCGAATCCATGCGCAGCCGGCAGCCGTATTCCCCGCCGGTGGTCGTAAAAACCGGATCGGATTATCGGATAATGCAACGAATTGCACCCTTTGATCCGGTTGCATGGCGAACCACTATCGGAGCAACCTCCTCGGCCTCGCCAAAGGATTCCGAGGGGACTCCCCCTGTCGCTGCTGTTGCGAAAAAAAAAATTCAGACCGATAGTGCCAATCTTGCACCGCCCACCTCTGTCCCTCCCCCTGTTGCCGTAAACGAAAGCACACCGGAAATCCGACAGGCTCCGGTCGGAAAAGGCAAGGAACAACTGGCAACGCAGCTGGCCGCCTATTATGCCCTGGAAAGTTGGAAAAGCGCCTGGCAATCTGCAGATGTTACAAAATATCTTGCGGCCTATAGCAATAAGTTTACTCCGTCGGACAGCATGGATCTCGCAACCTGGAAAAAGAAGAGAACCGCCAGCCTTATTCGCCCGAAATTCATCCATGTGACAATCAAAGACCCGGTAGTCGAACTCCTGACGAACAACCGCTTACTCATCACCTTCACTCAAAAGTTCGAGTCGGATGCCTACCAGGACACAGTTATCAAGACCTTGACCATGGAAAAGGAAACCGGCAGTTGGAAAATCAGCGAAGAACGAACTGTTCAGGAACTTTCTCGTTAGCGTTACAGCGTCGGTTTGTGAAGGCAATATCGGCCCCTAAAGTTTGATATGCCAGGGTTCATAGCGAACCCCAAACATGTTGTCCCGCCAGTACCGGTAGTCGACAAACCCTTGTTCCGTCAACCGCTTATAGACCGGAGTGGTCGTAAATAATTCCGAGAAATTCCCCTCACCCAAACCCTTTTGACCGATATCAAAATCTCCGGTGGCGTGATAAGAGTATCCGGGAGGTGCCAAAGAACGGGAGGCCAGAGAGAGATTCCCCCCGTGCCGATGGGCCTTGCCGAGAAAGAGGTGAAACTGTTTGACTATCCCGCGAATGCCCGAAGTCAGTATGACATCGTCACCAAGATTGTTCTTTATTCGGCTATATTTTGCCAAGGATTCACCTTTAAACAGGTAGTTACCTGTTTGCGGTATCTTAATAATCTCATTGGCTGCAATCACATGAAGAAAGGCCACAACCTGCTTGGCCCCGAAAAATCCGTAATCATGTGCATCCCGATTATAAATCATTTCGAAAAACGCCAGCTCGGCATTGGTAAAACTGCCGATAAAGGGTTGCCGCCCGGCAATGATCAATGCCTCATCAAAGCCGAGGGTGGAAAAATTTCCGTTGCCGACATTCAAGCAAAGGCGAGCAAGCTTCTCCACCACCGCCCCTAAAAGCTGCTGCTCAGCCTTATCAAGAATTATGTCGTCGGGATGAGGTGTGTCGGGATTACGGACTTTGAAGAAATAATCCTTCAGTTGATCGTCCGCCACCGAGTACACCTGCTGATCTCGTCCGAAGGGAGTGTCTTCCTCGGGAGGGTCGGCTGACAATAGTTCTTCCGCACCGATGGGATAGGCTGGAGCCAGCAATATGGCCATGGCCGTCATTTTCAGAAAGGCTCTTCTGGTCATAAAAGTCTATCCTCCCTCCGCTTGAAATGTTCCCTGCCCCCCACCTGCGGCGCCTGACAATATGAAATAAAACTACCTGTGGAATATCAACTTGTCAATCCCTTAGTACCGTGCTGCCGCACTTGCCCTTTCCCGTCACTGCAATGCCTGTCAGAATGTTTGACAATACTTCATTTTTGTTCTAATTAATAAGTCGTTATTCGCACCAATCGATTTTGCCGCGAAAGCAGTTTTTGATCTCGTCACTGAGGAGGCCTTGTGAAAAACTATCTCGTCAAAGACCTTATGGTTCCGATTTCCGAATATGCCACAGTGGTACTTGGAACCCCCCTCATTGAAGCCATTCATGTTCTCGAACGAGCCCAGGAAGCCTACACCATCAGTAAATACCAACACCGAGCCATAATCGTCCTCAATCAGGACGGGCATGTGGTCGGTAAAATCAGCCAACTGCGAGCCCTTAAAGCGATTGAAACGGAATTTGATTTCACCGACCAGATTGAGGAGATACGTAAATTTAAGTTCAGCGAAAATTATGTGGCTCAGCTCCGCGATAAATATCGCTCCCGGGAGAAAATCATCAAAGAAGAAACATTACGGGAAGTAGCTGCCAAAAAAGTTGAAGAATTCATGCAAATGCCAACCCCTGGAGAATTTGTTTCCGAAGATTGCAACCTGGATACGGCCATTCATCGACTCATTGCCGGAACACACCTGTCCCTGCTTGTTACCAGAGGAGAACAGATTATCGGGATCTTGCGGATATCGGATGTCTTTGCTGCTGTTTTTCATGAAATGATGACCATAGCAGAAAACAAAAACTCTTGAGAAACATTATGAAAGAACTGGAAATACTCTTCAACAGGATTATTCAGAGGGTCAATGTTAATCTACGGGAATTGAACTTTGATGTCACCCCGTTTGCCATGACTCTTATCATTCCCGATCAAATGAGCAAGTTTTATGCCTTCTACGGCATAACCCCCGACCATCCCCTTGACCTCCACTTTGAACATTCCGCTCTGGCCGGCAGCTATTTTCTCGGCAAATGTCGGGTGAGAAACTCCATTTTGTATAAAAGTGACATTCGTGGCGACGAACTGAAGCGCAAGGATCGCCAGATCAATTTCGGCAAATTCACCTTAACCCTGACAAAAGACGAGCGCATCGATATTGAAGACAGTGCCCTGGTCAAGACTCTGGTGCACAATTACTCCCACGATCCGGAAACTCCTGAGAAATTTTTTATTAAAGATACCCTGGCCATGGATTATGCAAATATCCATGGCTCCCCGTCGGACGGCTGTTTTCTCGGACCTTATGCCACCGTTGATCTGACAACCATGCGGGATTGCATTATCGGTGCCTATTCCTACATCCAGGCCGGCGAGATTTCCCACCTCAATGTCGATCCCGGAACAATTTGGGTCAATAGCCCCGGCAACTTCAATTTCTATTACAAATACCCACCGGAGCTTCTTGCACATTATGTCTCTCTTTCACCGGAAAAGGTGCCCTGGGGTGTTCTTATCGACTTTATCGAAAAGCGGAAATTCGAATTTCAGCGGGTCTTCGATTTCGTCAATCTTGAAGAAATAGAGTCAATTCCCAAAACGGCCTCCCTCGATCGCTATGCCGTGGTCCTGCCGAATATAAAAATCGCCGACAACGTCCTCGTTTCCCAGCGGGCTTACATCGAGAATTCAACCCTTGGCAAGGGAGCTAATGCCCAGGAAAACTGTTTCATCATCAATTCCCATCTTGAGGGCTTGAATGTCACCGCCCATGGGGCAAAAATTATTGAGGGATATCTTGGACTTGGCGTCTTTGTCGGCTTCAACAGTTTCCTCTGTGGTAAAAAACAGAATCGTTTGAAGATCGGCGAAGGTTGTATTGTTATGCCACATACCATTATCGACATTGAAGAGGCGCTGGAGATCCCTGCCAATCATCTGGTCTGGGGCCTGGTGCGAAACCGGGAAGAACTGGCTACCAACTCTATCTCACTGGAAAAATTTTCCACCATCGACACAACATTTTCTTCCGGAAGAATGCATTTTGAGGGCAGCGGCGCATCGTTCGTCAAGGCATTCAAGGATCGCATCCAGCACATCCTCGATGTCAATGGAGCCTTCTTCGCGGATGGAGAAAATGCCGGCCATGCCCAAAAAAATCAGCGGCTCTCCCTGAATACCATCCAACCATTCCAATTTGGCCCCATGGAGGGGATGTATCCCAACATTTCCATAGTGCCATAACGACCGCCGGTTGTCAGGGTCGGAAACGAAGGGAACTTTCGTTCTCTTGAGAAGAGAAGGTTGTTACCGATGTCGTTTCCGGACGGTCATTTCACAGCTGTCGCAATCGAATCCCAACTGATACTCGCCGGTATTGTCGACAAGAACCAGGGGTTCGACGATTGCCGGAACATTGCCGGTCATCTTCGGACACATTCTCAGTTGCGCTCGTAGGCAGTATTTGCAGGTCATCAAGATGCAGTCAGCGATATCTTTTGCTTTCAGAACGGATTTATTGCCCCCCTCCACCCCGTGCCGCTGGTAAAAATCCAGGGCCTTACGGTTAGCGATGTTGTCAAGGTAGCTCACCTCATCCGCCGGCCAGGGATAATCGTTGATCGCAGGTTCTGCCTGTTCGCACCGATACCCCTCCAGTCTCTTGGCCAGATGTTCCTCCAGACCCTGTCGCCGCAGTTCGTTGAAGATTGCCGCCGAATAGAAGCTCCCGGGGAGAAGATGAACCTCCACTGCCTCCACAGAAAACAGCGTCCCTCCACTTTTTTTCAGCTGTTTTTCCGCCATCGCCCCAACTGTTCCACCCTGTCTGGCCATCTCTTTTTCGGCCTTGAGAAGAGTTTTTGAGACAAGGCCATCTTCATCACGCACCGTCATCAGCAACCCGTCGGCAGTTTCGCTCAATTCGATCCACACCGCCAAGGTCCGACACTGCTCACTCCGGGCAAGCTGCTTGGCGAAGGCCGTATCGGCGTTGCGGTGGACGAGAGTACCCATCGGTACCACTAGAGCATCCTTGAGATGAATTCTGCCGTTCTCAACCCTGTTTGTTTTTATACCGACAAGTCTTCCCTCTGGACCCAAAAAACACAGCCCGTCACCGTTATTGACCACCTCGCTCGTTGCCAAGACCAAGAATCCCTTTCCAGTTTGAATCACCCGGCCCAGTTCCTGTCCGGTTGACTTGGGGCTATCCAGTGCACCGGGTGTATTTCTTTTTTTTACAAGGAAATAATCGGTCTTCCCCCGGTTAAACGATTTTGCCGTGTCGGGAGTGAACGAAAAGCTGCAACGGCCGGAAGATGCGGCCTGAAGCCCGGCATCGGCATCGATGAGTTTATCGAGAGCCTGGCGGTAAAAAGCGGTAACATTTTTGACATATGCTTCGTCTTTCAAACGCCCCTCAATCTTGAAGGAATCGATGCCGGCTGCAACAAGTTCGGTAAGATGGGCAGAAAGATCCAAATCCTTGAGGCTGAGCAGATGGCGGTCGCGAAGGAGGATTGCCCCCCGGCCGTCGCGAAGTGTATATTGATGGCGGCAGAACTGGGCGCACTCACCCCGGTTGGCGCTCCGCCCGGCCATAACCTCACTCATATAGCACTGCCCGCTATAGGATACACAGAGGGCACCATGGACGAAAAATTCGAGGGTCGTGGTGGTCGCCGCCCGGATCGCCCGGATTTGCGCAAGGCTTAATTCTCTTGCCAGGACCACCTGCCTGAATCCTACTTTTTCGAGAAATTGTACCTTTTCGACAGTGCGATTATTGGTCTGGGTAGAGGCGTGCAGGGGAATCGGCGGCAAATGGCACTCCAACAGCCCCATATCTTGGATAATAAGGGCATCGACACCGATTTCCCGGAGTTGCCAGGCAAAGCGAGCGGCGAGGGCCAGTTCACGATCATCGAAGATGGTGTTCAGGGCGACATAGACCCTCGCCCGGAAGCGGTGGGCAACAGTCACCAGTTTTTCGATATCCGTAAGACTATTGGCGGCAGCAATCCTGGCGCTGAACTGTGGCCCGCCGATGTAGACGGCGTCGGCACCGTGGTCGATGGCGGCAAGGCCACAGGAAAGATTTTTGGCCGGTGCCAGTAATTCGAGGGTACGCTTCACATTTTTGCCATTCCCGGCAGCGCCATCAGAAAACTCCGCCGACAATGAAAATCCGGCACGGTTTCGAAATGATCTATGGCCCAATACGTCGCGGCCCCTGTCGCAGCCAGGAGCACCCCGGCTATTCCCACTTCAAGCGCCTGACAATCAGGGACAAGTTTGTGCATATCGATCCGACAGAACAGAGATAATCCGTTACCGTCTCTAACCACATGGCTGGTAAGTTCGTCAACAGCCGAATCCTCCTGCATTCCCTGCCGGTAAGCAGTGAAATGATAAAGGTTCCAACCGCCGTCCGGGCCAAGATTCACCTCCCAATAGGGTGATTCCCCGGCAATACCCAAAAAAAGCTCAAAACACGTTTGCCGCCACAGTTCATGGCGCCGAGAAAGAACCAGACATGGGGTGGGCCAGACAACACTTCGTAAATCCCCTTCCAGTCGGTATTCTATGGAAAGCACCCCGGGCAGTCGATAAAGCGATCCTCCCAGGGTCAAACCCCGAGAACCCAAGGCGGGTGCAAATGGTCGTAGTTGGAAAGGGTATCCGTACTTCTCCGCTGTCTCCGTCACAGCCGTCCCAGACGATTCTATTCTTCCTCGACGTCAATGCAATCAACCGGACACGCTGCGGCAGCGTCTTCAATACACTCCTCATCCTCTGAGTACTGTTCATACACATAGGCTTTTTCCGTCTCATCGTCAAAACCGAATACATCGGGGCAAAGCTCTATACAGCTCTGGCAACCGATACACTCCTCGTCATCCAATGTAACCTTTAACGCCATCCGCAACCTCCTTAAAGTAACACTTTGACATATCTTATATATTTAAGATATATCCCATATTTCGAAATAAATTAAGACCGTTTCCAAGGGTTAAAACCCGAAGAAAGGAGCCGGAGTCCTTGCTCGCAGACAACACGGAGCTGCACCGGTTACTTCATCGCTATTTTTGTTTATATCCGTATTTTCCCCATAATCAATAGAAAAAAACTTTTTTCTCTAAACAACAACGCTTTGGCCATGGCGAGGGACAACCACATTGTACCCCGCGCCACGCAGATACTCGGCAAAAGCCAGAGTTTGTTCCTCTTCCCCATGCACCAGAGCGATCTTTTTAACTATCAGGTTGGAATCTTTCAATACCCGCATGAGTTCATTGCGATCCCCGTGAGCACTGAAACCTCCCAGAGTAACTACCCGCGCCTTCAGAGGATAGTCTTTATTATAAAAGCGCACCAGGGGTGCCGGACCCTGCCGACCTTCGGCATTATATTTTTCGCCGACTTCCTGCAGATGCCTGCCAAAGGTGTTCTGCCCCATATAGCCAACGATCAGGACCGTGTTGCGCTCATCGTGGATCTTGTGTCGAAGGTGGTGCAACACCCGCCCGCCCTCGCACATGCCTGACCCGGCAAGTACCACATGCGATCGCTGGTCACGGTTCAAGGCCATCGACTCTTCCACAGTCTGAACAAACTTCAATTGGGAAAAATCAAATGGGTTCAAGCCTCTTTTTAGAAAGGCTTCATGGGTTTCCTGATCATATGTCTCCGGATGTTCGCCGAAGACATGGGTGATCTGAGTAGCCAGCGGGCTGTCGACCCAAACCGGCATCGGTGGCACTTCTTTGGCCAGATAGAGTTCGTGGAGAAAATAGAGGAGTTCCTGGGTCCGACCGTAGGCGAAGGCCGGGATGATGACGGAACCGCCCCGGTCAAAGGTCTCTATCAGAGCGTTCTTCAGAAGGGGTTTCATATCCAGCATCCTCTCGTGCAGCCGGTTGCCGTAGGTGCTTTCCATAATCAACAGATCGATATTACGATGATTTTCTGCAAAATTAAGGGTCGGGTCTTTGATGATCGGCTTGTTGAACCGCCCCAAATCTCCGGAGTAGAGCACTGTTTTTGTCCGGCCTTCCACCTCGTAACAAATGACCGACATGGCTGATCCGAGGATATGTCCGGCTTCATACAAAGTGCAGGTTAAATTCTTGCCGATGGTGACCGTTTCGCCATAGGGAATACCTTGGAAATAGCTCAGAGCCTCCTCCACCTCGGTCATTGTATACAGGGGCGTCACCACTTCAAGATGGTGTTCTTTCAGGAGTTTTTCGATTACTTCAGTGCGTAGACCATGGTCTCCGGATTTCAGCAGGGATTTAATTTCCTGCAGATCTTCGCCGGAAATGGCAATCTTCCCATCTCTGGTTTTGACCTTTGCCAGAAAGGCTTTGGCGGTTTTATAGTTGAGGTAGGATGCGTCACCTTCCTGGATCTTGGCCGAGTCGCGAAGCAGATACTCGCTGGCGGCGGCGGTCGCCCTTGAACAGAAGATCTGGCCTTTGAAGCCATTCCTGGTAACCATCGGTACACGCCCCGAATGATCAATATGGGCATGGGAGAGAATCATGTTGGTCAGAATTTTTGCGTCAACGGGGAGTACACGGTTCTTCGCCTCGGTCTCCTTTCGTTTGCCTTGGAAAAGGCCGCAATCCAGCAAAATAGTATCATAATCGGTTGTCAGGGTATGAAACGAACCGGTAACCTCTCGCGTTGCACCGAAAAATGAAACATGCATACCTGCTCCTTTCCTTGGTCAATTCTTCCTCTAGTGCCAGCCACATGATCCGACGGCAGGCCGATTTGCCCTACTACTTAACAAACGACCGGCCAAAACTCAACTACAATCCCAGGCCGCAACCATCGGGCTGAAATCACTGAATCCGTGCATCAATGCAGATCCTGTAGGTTCGAGGTCCGCAATGTCCACACTTGATGATAGAGAAACCTTCAACTTGCCGATTGTTGGTGCTGCAAGCGGCGGTGATTTTGGCAAACGAGTCAGCAAAGCAATCCGGTCTTTGCAGATCGTAAAAATGCAGATATCCACCAGGCTTCAATATCCGGAGGGCGTCGGCGAGGAAGGTCTCGGCCATCGTCGGCAGAGGCATGACAACCCGGTCAAAGCACTCGCTCAAGATGGGTATGATCGCGCCGGCGTCACCAAGATACAGGATAATATTACGAAGTTTTTTGTTGAGTTGCAGATTCTGCAGAGCATACCCATGGGCTTCCGGATTCTTTTCTATGCCGACAATTACCTTGGCGAGGCTGAACCGCGAGATAGCTAATGGGTAGGGAGCAACCCCGGAAAAAAGAACGAGAACCGATTCACCCGGGGTAACAAGGGAGGCGATCCGTCGCCTTTCATTACCGCTTCTCACCGAAAAGTAAACACGTTCCGGATTAAGGCGCAGGCGAATTCCAAATTCCCGCACCTCCGTCTCCTTTCTGTTTTCTCCGGCAAGAATAGAGAGGGGTATGGTCCTGAATTCACCACCATAAACGCCGGCTCGTTTGGCAACTACCTTGATCCTTCGGTTGCCTGCCAAGATTGCATTGGCGATCAGTCTTTCGCAAGCTTTAAGGGTTTCCGGGATAATGATGATGGCAATATCACCGACAATGTCATATGACCCTATAAGTGCTTGCTGTTCTTCCGCGGTCAACACCCCGGACAGGGAGTCTTTCAAGCGCATCGCCATCGATGAATCCCGTTAAAAATAAAAACAGCGTCAGGAAAAGCTCTTTTCCATGACGCTGCTGAGGTTGTAAAAGAAACGGATGTGGCGTGAAAAGTCAGGAAATCAAAGTTTCACAACATTTTCTGCGGCCGGACCTTTTTGCCCCTCGACAATATCGAATTTCACCCGTTGTCCTTCCTCAAGGGATCTGAAGCCTTCTCCCTTGATTGCCGAGTGATGGACGAAAACATCCTTGCCTCCATCCTGCTGAATGAAACCGAACCCCTTAGAATTATTAAACCATTTCACTGTCCCTTCCGCCATGGCACGACTCCTTTCTGGCATAATCAATTTTCGACTTTTTGTGGACCAAACAAAAAGTCACCCGATCTTCTTATATACTCGTACTTATAAAAAAATTTCAAATAAAAAAGTGCCCGATGAAAAAACTTTTTGAAAATCTTGGTATTCTACCGCTTTTTTATTAGCACCGTCCATCCTGGAGATCCTTGGCACGATGCCGCAGACAATCTGGAGAGCTACCCCATAACCCCGATCGCCACTGGTACGCCAAGCAAACCAATGCGCCCACAAGCAGGTTTGGTTCCTACGTAGTTCGCAATGGTAGTTTTGTAAGCCTGGCAAAAAATAGTCGCCGATCTCCGGCAAATAGCTTTTTTTACCAGGGCCAAAGAAATTATGCAATTTGGTCATTATCGAATAGTTCACGCCCATGACAGACACCAATTTCCAACAATATCCTCATTGCCGGTACTTGCAGAGAGTCCGGTTTCCTTTCTAGGGAAATGGGCATTACACTGAATACACTCTATTTTGCAGGTTTTCAGCCGATGCCTTTTCTCAGCAACCGGTCTTATTTCCATTTATGCACGAAGATGTTGTGGGCATGTTTCGACTAAATCGCACAATCATATCGAGATTATCATCACAAAAGCGACCGCTTGTCGCACCTGCCATTTGCGCTCCGATAACAATTGAGGTTGATTTAATGGCTGCTTTATGATTACTTAACCGGAAAAATTCACCTGCCAACAAAATATATTTTTGCCTTTTAAATTCAACGGTTTTTTACACTCGGAGGGAAAAATGTTTAAGATCGTAAAACGTCAAGAAATGTCACAAGGCACCGTTATCCTCAATGAAATTGAGGCGCCTTTGATTGCCAAAAAAGCCAAGCCCGGACAATTTGTCATACTTAAGGCCAATGAAACAGGTGAGCGAATCCCTCTCACCATGGCCGATACCAATCCTGCCAAGGGTACCATTACCATAATCTATATGGTTGTTGGAAAATCTACGGCTCTTTTTAAGGATTTGAAGGTCGGTGAGGGCTACCAGGATGTCATCGGACCCTTGGGAAAAGCCACCCATCTCGAAAAAGTCGGCAAGGTCGTTTGCGTCGGCGGTGGCACCGGTGTCGCCGTCCTCCACCCTATCACCCGGGGTTTAAAAGAGGTCGGCAACGACGTAACCTGTATCATCGGTTCCCGCAACAAAGGCTTGCTGATCATGGAAGAACACATGAAAGCCGCCTCCCATGATCTGCGGATTTGTACCGATGACGGTTCCTACGGCCACCATGGCTTCGTCACCGATGTCCTGAAAGATGTGCTCAAGGGGGGCGACATCAAACTGGTTGTGGCAATCGGCCCGGTTCCCATGATGAAGGCGGTCAGCAACATCACCAAAGAGTTCAACGTGGAAACCATGGTCAGCCTCAATCCGATCATGGTCGACGGCACCGGAATGTGCGGCGGTTGCCGGGTTACCGTTGGCGGGAAAACCAAATTCGCCTGCGTTGACGGCCCTGAGTTTGATGGTCACCAAGTCGATTACGACGAACTCATGCTCCGCCTCCGAGCTTATCAGGAAGAGGAACGAAAATGTCATCAAGACTATTGCACTATCCGCGACGCCAAATAACCGTCGAACCTCTTGTATCTCGCCGACCTTCTTAACATTGAGTGATATTTATTATCGTGGAATCGATTTTATTCGGAGGAAAACATGTCAGAAACAGCAGGTAAAAAAGCACAAATCGGAAGAGTTGCCATGCCGGAGCAGGAAGCGAAAATCAGGGCTCGCAACTTCCTTGAGGTACCGACCGGCTACACGGTCAAAATGGCACAGGAAGAGGCATCGAGATGCCTTCAATGCAAAAAACCCGGATGTGTCGAAGGATGTCCGGTAGGCGTTGATATTCCCGGTTTCATCGATCTTATCGCCCAGGGCGATATGACCGGTGCCATCCGCAACCTCTGGGGCAAAAATGCCTTACCGGCGGTTTGCGGCCGGGTCTGCCCCCAGGAGGTTCAATGTGAAGGAAAATGCATTGTCGGCAAAAAGGGTGACCCCGTAGCCATCGGCAACCTCGAGCGCTTCTGTGCCGACTACGAACGGGAACACGGCACCGGCGAATTGCCGCCAACGGCATCAGCCACCGGGAAAAGAGTAGCCGTCGTCGGTTCCGGACCATCCGGCCTCACCGTTGCCGGCGACCTTATCATCAAGGGCCACGATGTTACCATCTTTGAGGCCTTCCATAAGCCGGGCGGCGTTCTCGTATACGGTATTCCCGAATTTCGCCTACCTAAGGCAATTGTCGCCCAAGAAGTTAATTTTCTTGAAAGACTTGGGGTTAACGTTCAGTGCAATGCCGTTGTCGGCAGGACGGTTTCCCTCGATGAACTCTTCGAAGAAGGATATGACGCAATCTATGTCGGGGTAGGTGCCGGCTTACCGAAATTCATGAATATTCCCGGAGAAAACTATGTCGGCATCCTCTCCGCCAACGAGTATCTTACCCGTGCCAATCTTATGAAGGCCTACAAGTACCCGGAAGTCGACACGCCCATTCCTCTCGGCAAAAATGTTGTCGTCCTCGGTGCCGGCAACGTGGCCATGGACTCGGCCCGCACGGCAATGCGCCTCGGGGCTGAGAGCGTCAAGATCGTTTATCGCCGTTCCCGCGATGAAATGCCGGCACGTAGCGCAGAAATCCATCATGCCGAAGAAGAAGGCATTGAACTCTTCCTGCTCACCAACCCGACCCGTTATATTGGCAATGCAAACGGTAGGCTGACCGGCATGGAATGTTTACGCATGGAACTTGGCGAACCCGATGCCTCCGGCAGACGCCGCCCTGTAGCTGTAAAGGGATCGGAGTTTGAGATAACCTGCGACCTGTGCATCGTCGCCGTCGGCTCCGGCGCCAATCCGCTCCTTACCAGCGAAACCCCGGACATGAAGCTGAACAAATGGGGCAACGTCCACGCCGATGAGAAAAACGGCAAAACCACCAAACCAAGGGTTTGGGCCGGCGGCGATATCGTAACCGGAGCAGCAACCGTTATTCTCGCCATGGGTGCCGGGCGAGCGGCGGCAAACTCCATTCATGACTACCTGACCCTCGGCTGGTAGAAAAATCTCTTACTCTTCTGCTGTTGCAAAAAACCCTGTCGGTCCCCAAAGTGCCGACAGGGTTTTCTCTGCATCCCCATTCCTCCTAGCCACTCGCAGAAACTGCCCCTCGCTCTCTTTTGTCATTTATTTTCGGGCTTACATAACCGATTTTGAACGTCAACTCCACACAAATGAATCAATTTGATCTCGTCTTATCGCATTGAATTATCGATACAAAACCAACAGAATGTAAAGCGGGCCGGAGTTTCCAAAATTTCATTACAAGCTACGTCTCCCAATCTGCATACGCCAACAATGTGCTTTTTGTGCGTAGTATGAAATGCTGGTCTACACAGATTTTCCGAGACAGCGCCACCAAAACATCCGACCGCGTCGTATCTAGGTATTATTGTGGATATATATTTTGAACAACCAGCTCTTCGACCGATTGTGCATCTGCCGATGCCCAACGGCAAATCGGCACATCAGTCAACGATGATGGCACAATACGCACATTATTTATTTATTATTGCACAAAATGAACTCCGGAAAACCAATGTAAGTGGCTGTTTGACAAGGAAAAATATTTTCTTGACAGGGGACAGAGACGACTGTTAATGAATGGTTATTCATAATTGTCTTCGGTCCGGTGTGCCCTGTAGCAGCCACATTGGGATGAATAAAAGTAGCGAAAAAGGGGAAACGATGTCATCGGAACTGATTCTCTCGGCGGCGACCTTAATCGGCATTGCCGCACTTGTTCCCTGTTTTATGGTCATGACCGCGGTCTTAGGACCCCGGTCCAAGGGAAAGATCAAAAACGAAGCCTATGAGAGCGGCGTAGGCCCGATTATCGGAGCGGTTGACCAGAAATTCAGTGTCAAGTTCTATCTCCTGGCAATACTCTTTCTGATTTTCGACATTGAAGCGGTTTTCATGTACCCATGGGCGGTCAGCGTCCGTGAACTCGGCTGGTTCGGCTTTACAGAGATGGTAGTTTTTATGCTGCTCCTTCTCACTGGACTCATCTACATTCTCAAGAAGGGGGTGCTCAATTGGCGTTAGGATTAGAAGCTAGTCTCGGCAACACGGTTATCACCACCAAACTTGATGCGGTCGTCAACTGGGGTAGGCAGTATTCGCTGTGGCCCTTCATTTTTGGAACTGCCTGCTGTGCCATCGAGTTTATGAGCGCAGCGGCAAGTCAGCATGACATCTCCCGTTTTGGCGCGGAAGTCGTCCGCTTTTCTCCTCGCCAGGCCGATCTTCTCTTGGTCTGCGGCACCATCAGCTATAAACAGGCACCTATCCTGAAGCGCATTTATGAACAGATGCCTCTACCAAAATGGGTTGTCGCCATGGGGGCCTGTGCCAGTTCCGGAGGAATATACGATAACTATTGTACGGTGCAGGGCATCGACACCATAATTCCTGTGGACGTTTATATCTCGGGCTGTCCGCCAAGGCCGGAAGCTGTTCTGGATGCACTGATAAAAATCCAGGAACAAATTCAAGGCGAAAGCGTTCTTGTTGACCGCCACAACGACTTTAAGGGGATTCTCGACTGATATGAATTCGACGGCTCTAGAAAAAATAAAGGCCGCGTTTCCAGACGCCACCTGCACGACGGTTCTGGATTCAGTGGTTGTTGAAGTTCAGCCTGAATACCTGGAGAGCACGCTTTCTCGGTTAAAAAATGATCCGACTTTCAACTGTGGTCTGTTGGTTGATATCACGGGCATCGATTACCTCGAATACCCGACACCCCGGAAATTCAGGTTCCATGTGGTATATACCCTCCGTAACTGGCAGGACAATCTCCTCGTCCAAGTACGGAGCGCCGTGCCCGACCCACAGGCAGGCATCGCCACCGTCACCCATTTATGGGGTTCGGCAAACTGGGGCGAAAGGGAGGTCTACGATCAATATGGCATCAGGTTCAATGGTCATCCCGACCTGCGTAGAATACTCAATCACTGGCAGTTTGAGGGACATCCGCTACGCAAGGATTATCCGATCGAAAAGGGCCAAATCTGCCTCGAAACAGACAGCCTGGAAAACGAGATCAGGTCCCGCCTCTTCGAAAACGGTATTGATGAAACCACCATGAAGGACATCAATACCGAGATCATGTTCCTCAACATCGGACCTTCCCATCCTGCTACGCACGGGGCGATCAGAATTCTCGCCGCCCTCGACGGTGAAACCATCCTTGCAAATGTCAACGAGATCGGCTACCTGCACCGCGGCTTTGAAAAAACCGCGGAAAACAGGACCTACAACCAGATCATTCCGTTGACCGACAGGCTTAATTACTGTTCTTCGATGATCAACAATATCGCCTATGCCAAAGCCGTTGAAGCGTGGCTTGGGGTGACGATCACCGAGCGAGCCCAGTTCATGCGGGTGGTGTTGACCGAGTTCTACCGCGTGCTCGACCACTTGGTCTGTCTGGCTGCCGCCCTGGTCGATATGGGTGGCTTGACAAACTACTGGTACCTCTACAACGAGAAAGAGGCCGCCTACGATCTTATCAGCCGCCTCACCGGTGCACGCCTCACCAGTTCTTTTACCAGGATTGGCGGCATGTACCGTGATTTTTATGAGGGTTGGGAGAAAGATCTGGAACTGCAGCTTCGAGGCATAGAAAAGGGTATCGGCGACGCCCTGAAACTGGTCGAAACCAACCGTATCGTCCATGATCGGACACAGGGTGTCTGTGTCGTTTCTGCGGAAACCGCTCTCAGCTATGGCTTTACCGGCCCGGTCCTCAGGGCAAGCGGTGTTCCCTTTGACCTGCGGAAAGACGCACCTTACTACAATTACGAATCCTTCGACTTCGAGGTTCCCGTCGGCACCACCGGCGATATCTACGACCGTTTCATGATTCGCTTTTATGAGATGGCTCAATCAATTCGCATCATTCGCCAGGCAATGAAACATATCCCAAACGGCCCGATCAATGTCAGGAACTCCCAAGTCTGTCTGCCGCCAAAAGATCAAGTCTATAACAACATTGAAGGATTGGCCAACCACTTCAAACTGATTTTTGAGGGCGTGAAAGTGCCGGCCGGTGAATGGTATGACTCCTTTGAGGCCGCAAACGGTGAATTGGGTTTCCATTTTATCTCCGACGGGTCCGGACAACCCTACAAACTCAAGGTGCGACCACCATGTTTCTATACCATGGGAGGTTTCCATAAAATGGTTGAAGGTAATATGATAGCCGATGCCGTCATCAACCTCAGTTGTATCAATATAATAGGCGGGGAGTTGGACAGATGAGCGACCGTTCACAACTGATTTCTACAGGAAAACCCTTCCAGTACGACCGGGAAAGGGACGCTGAATTCGAAAGACTCGTCAAACGCTACCCCACCCGAGAGTCGATGATTCTCCCCTCCCTCTGGCTGATTCAGGAGCAGGAAGGGTGGATAAGTCAGGAAGCGATAGCCTATGTTGCCGATCGGATAGGCACCTTTGCCAGCATGGTGTATGAAGCGGTAACCTTCTATACCATGTACCAGCTGCACCCGATGGGCAGAAACCACCTCTGTGTCTGCCGCACCCTCTCTTGCTGGCTGCGCGGTAAACAGGAAATTATCGATTACCTGAAAAACGAGATCGGCATCACCCCCGGGCAGATAAGCGAGGACGGCCGTTTCAGTCTGGAAGAGGTTGAATGCTTGGGTCACTGCGGTACCGCTCCGGTTGTCCAGGTCAATGGCGAATTCCACGAGGACATGAACGTGGACAAGCTAAAAGCGCTGCTGGCCACATTGAAATAGGGAGGCGGACCGAAATGGAAGTGAAAATTCTCAGTGCCAAGTTCGATATTAAAGACGCCAACAAAATCGCCATAGCGAAAACCCTCGGCGCCTATGCTACGCTTGACAAGCTCTTTGCCATGAAACCCGAGGATGTCATCGAGGAAGTAAAGAAAAGCGGCCTCAGGGGCAGAGGTGGTGCCGGCTTTCCTGCCGGGGTAAAATGGGGATTTCTTCCAAAAAATACCGGAAAACCGATCTATTTGACGGTTAACTCCGACGAGTCGGAACCGGCCACTTTCAAGGATCGATATATCCTGGTCAGGGATCCGCACATGCTCATCGAAGGCATTATCATCTGTAGCTATGCCATCGGTTGCCATGACACCTATATCTACATCCGCGGCGAATATACCACCCAGGTGAAGGTACTGCAGGCGGCAATAGACGAGGCCTATGCCGAGGGATACCTTGGCGACAGCGTTGCCGGCCATGATTTCCAGCTCAACGTCACCGTCCATCGCGGCGCCGGCGCCTATGTCTGCGGCGAAGAAACGGCACTGCTTGAGTCGATTGAGGGCAAGAAAGGTCAGCCGCGCAGCAAGCCGCCGTTTCCGGCGGTTGCCGGACTGTATGGCTGCCCGACGATCATCAACAATGTCCAGACCATTGCTTCGCTTCCTTTCATCCTTACCAACGGCGCCGACGCCTACAAGGTTTACGGCACCGAGAAAAGCCCCGGCACCCACCTGTTTGGGATCTCCGGCCATGTCGAGAAACCAGGCATGTATGAACTGCCACTTGGCCTGCCGATCCTGGAAGTCATCGACAAGGTGGCGGGAGGAGTGTGGAAGGGCAGAAAGCTGAAGGGCATCATCCCCGGCGGGAGTTCCACTCCGGTTCTGCTTCCGGACGAGGTCAAAGATGTAACCCTTGATTACGAGTCGATGGCCGCCCATAAGACCATGTTCGGCTCGGGCGGCATCGTGGTGCTGGACGAGACGGTCGACATTGTCCAACTTGTGAAAAATCTCATCGATTTTTACCATCACGAATCCTGCGGCCAATGCACACCCTGTCGAGAGGGACTTGGCTGGATGCTGAAGATTATCAAAAAAATACTCCGCCGCGAAGGCAGCATGGACGATGTACTCCTGCTGCGCGAGCTCTGCGACAACATCGAGATGAAAACAGTCTGCGTCTTATCTGCTGCATGTACCATGCCGGTGCGCAGCTATCTGGATAAGTTCAGGCACGAGTTTGAGGCGTATGTTCAAGGCGCTTCTTCAGCACAAGTGAAACAGGAATAGGGCACCCCATGGCTGATACGATTAAGCTTTTTGTAAACGGAGTTGAGGTCGAGGTCGAAGCGGGGAAAAACCTGATCGACGCCATCGGTGCCGTCGGCATCGAAATTCCGCACCTCTGCTACCACCCGGCACTTGGCGCCGACGGCAATTGCCGCATGTGTCTGGTCGGCATAGAAGACGGCAGACCACCGCTGGTTCCGGCCTGCAAGACCCCGGCCCAGGCGGGAATGAAGGTGTTACTTGACGCCGCGCATATCAAGAAAATCCAGCGCGATGTCATGGAACTCGAGCTGATTAATCATCCCACCGACTGCCCGATCTGCGATCAGGCTGGGGAATGCAAACTGCAGGACTATTATATGAGCTACGGTCGACCGGAAAGTCGGATGACCGTCCCCCAGGTGCAGAAAAGCAAAAAACTCGATTTCGGCTGCGGTGTGGTCCACGATCAGGAACGCTGCGTGACCTGCGGTCGGTGTGTCCGTTTCTGCCGACAAATCACCAAGACCGGCGAACTGGGAATAATCAACCGAACCGATGATGCCCGTGTCAATATCTTTCCCGGTCGACCGCTCAATAACCGCTACGCCCTGAATGTCGTCGATCTTTGTCCGGTCGGCGCCATGACCAGTAAAGATTTCCGTTTCAAGCAACGGGTCTGGTTTTTAAAAAAGGCCCCCGGTATCTGTCATGGTTGCGCCAAGGGTTGCAACATCACTATTGAGCATAACCGGGAAAAATACCAGGATGACATCATCTATCGCTTCCGGCCACGCCTCAACCCGCAGGTCAATGGCTACTTCATGTGCGATGCCGGACGGCTCAGTTATCGGCAGGAAAACGAAGGCCGCTTGCTCGAAGCGCGGCTGAGCAGCCAGATTCGCCCACTGAGTGATGTTCTCGCCGCCTGCAACCAAGAGATTGAACGGGCCGGAAAAATTGTCGTTCTCCTCTCCCCCAACTGCTCCCTGGAACAGATGGTTGCGGTCAAGACCCTGTCAGCAAAACTCGGTGCGTCACTTTCCGGTTTCAGTGACGGGTATGTTAAAGCAGGCGACGGTGACGGTTATCTTATCCAAGATGATAAGTCGGCAAATCGAGCAGGGCTTACACTGCTTGGCATCGATTGCACCCAGGAAACCTTTGAGGAGGCAGTGCGAGAAGCACAACTCCTGATCAATTTCAACAACGATCTGACCCGCTCCTATACTGATTCCGAATTAAAGAAACTCCTCAAAGACACCAAGGTCATAGCCGTCGCCACCCACAATGACCGTCTTACCGCAATGGCCGATATAGCGATACCGGTTGCTACTTCCAGTGAATATGCCGGATGCCTTATTAATTGCGATAACATTTTGCAGGCCTTTGCCCTGGCGGTAAGCAAAAACCAGCAACCGCTAGACATAGGGGCAATAGCCGCAAAACTTGGCAGCCCCCTGCAAAGCCGCGCAGAGCAATTTGCCGAACTCCGAAAATACATCAGTATCCTCAAAGACTTTGAAGCTGATACTCTCCCAGCCGAGGGATTGAAATTAAACGATAGCGAGGCTGCCAATGTCACTGCTTGATTCTGTTATGATTGTCGTCAGGGTTGCCTTCAGCGCCTTTATCCCGCTCTGCTTCATTGCAGTCTGCGTCTGGATGGAGCGGAGGGGGGCCGGCTATTTTCAGGATCGATCCGGCCCAAACCGCGCCAATATCTTTGGTTTTCGGGCTGCCGGACTCGTGCAGAACCTCGCCGACGCGGCCAAGCTTATCTTTAAAGAAGATGTCATTTCCGGGCATATCAAACACAAGTTCTACTTTGTTCTCGCCCCGGTGATTGTTTTCTTCACCGCCCTCGTCTCCTTTGCCGTCGTTCCCTTTGCCGATACTCTGGTGGTCGGCGGTAAAAGTTACATTATGCAAGGTATCCCGCTTGACCTTGGTATTCTCTGGTTTTTGTCCTTTGTCGGCTTCAGTGTCTACGGCATTATCCTCGCCGGGTGGTCTTCAACAAATAAATACGGAGTACTCGGTGCCCTCCGTTCGGCGGCACAGGTAATCAGCTACGAAATTCCCATGGGTCTGGCGATCGTCAGTTTGCTCGTCGTTTACGGCACCGTCAATCTCAACGAAATTGCTCAGTTCCAAGGAAAGCTCCTGTTCGGATTCATCCCCATGTGGGGTGCTGTGCTGCAACCTATAGGGATGGTTATCTTCATTATCGCCGCCTTCGCCGAGACCAACCGGACCCCTTTTGATCTCGCCGAGGGCGAAAGCGAACTAGTTGCCGGCTTCCATGTCGAATACAGCGCCATGAAGTTCGCGATCTTTTTCATGGGTGAATACGTCGCCATGTTCGCGTCGAGCGCCATGATCGTCACCCTCTTTTTCGGTGGTTACCAGGTGCCGTTTCTCTCCACAGCCACCTTGATTGGTCAAGCCAAACCGGTAGCCTTCCTGCTGATGGTCATTATCCCCGTGGTCATGCACTTTTTCGCCGGGTGGATCAGAAGGAGCAACGTCAGCCATTATCCGCGGGAAAATGATCCGCGGGTCTTCGAGGCTACGGTCTATATCAAATGTCTTTGGGGCTTGGTGATCTTCCTAGAAATAGTTCTCCTGGCCATCCTCTTCTCCGCCTCAGGGGGTGCGACCGCCCATATCTTCGTGGTGCTCCTGCAACTGTGCACTTTCCTTGTAAAAGTTACCATGATGATTTTTGTTTATATCTGGGTACGCTGGACCTTGCCCCGTTTTCGCTATGACCAGCTACAGAAATTGGGATGGCAGATGCTCCTACCCTTGGCACTTCTGAACATCTTCATTACAAGCGCATTTGTCGTGGCGTTGAGCTAAAGGAGAGGATGACATGGGTGCTAAAGTAAAAACAATGGACCGGAAGGGAGCGAGTTTTCAGGAACGCCTCTACCTGATTGAGATCTTTAAGGGGATGGCCACCACCTTCGGCCATTTTTTCCGAAATCTTCTCGACAACAGAAAACTTTACGTTCGCCACTACCCTGAAGTTCAGCCGGAAATTCCGGTTCGCTGGCGTGGCCGGCATCGCTTAACTACCCATGCCGACGGCACAGTCAAATGTGTTGCCTGTTTTATGTGTCAGACCAATTGTCCAGCCAACTGCATTATGATTGAAGCCGGAGAAAGGCTTGACGGCAAGACTGAAAAAATGCCGGTGAAATTCAAAATTGATCTGCTGGAATGCATATATTGCGGCTACTGTGTCGAAGCCTGTCCTTTGGACGCAATCCGCATGGATACCGGGATTTTCTCAGTGACGGACAATAACAGGGAATCTTTCGTCTTGGAACTCCCGGAGTTACTGACAACCCCGGGAGCCTTTTCCGAAGAAGAATATAAAAAAGGGGGCGCTTGATATCATGTTTGCCGAGGCTTTATTTTTCGGATTTGCTGTGCTGTCGGTCCTTGGCGCCATTGGGCTGGTGCTCTTTCGCCATCCGATGAACGGGGCGATGAGTCTGGTGGTGACCATGATCTCCTTGGCCGGGCTCTATGCCCTCCTTTCCGCCAAGCTGATTTTCGCTCTGCAGCTTATTGTCTATGCAGGTGCGATCATGTCCCTGATCCTCTTCATAATTATGTTTCTCAACATCCAAGAGAGCGATCTCCCGAAGGAAAAATACCGATGGTTGTACCAGTTGGGGGGAATAATAGTCATCGTCCCTATCGCCTCTTTTTTGATCAAAATAGTCAAAAGTATCCCCGGTGGCCAAACAACAATCGTCGGTCACGGTTTTGGCGGGGTAAAAGAGGTTGGGCTGGTTCTCTTTCAGGACTGGTTGCTTCCCTTTGAAATCGTATCAATTCTCCTGCTCGTAGCGCTCGTCGGGGCGGTGGTGTTGGCAGGTAAGAGGAGGATGGGCAAGTGATCCAGGATTATCTCATACTCAGTGTTATTCTCTTCTGTCTGGGAATTCTCGGGGTTGTTACCAGGCGAAACGTATTCACCGTTTTCATGTCCATCGAGCTGATGCTTAATGCGGCAAACCTTGCTTTCATTACCTTTTCACGATTGCATGAAAGCATGAACGGCCATGTTCTGGCAATGATGGTAATGGCCGTAGCGGCTGCCGAAGCGGCACTTGCTCTTGCCGTTGTCATTCTCCTGCACAAGCACAAGAGCAAGCTGGACACTAACGTATTCAGCCTGTTAAAAGGGTGATTTCATGGAACATACAGTCACATATCTAGGTTTTATACCCCTCTTGCCGCTGCTCGGAGCGGTGGTCATCGGTCTTCTGCATATGTTCACCTGCAAGAAAACCCCCTTGCCTGAATTATTCTATGGTGCCCTGGCTTGTATCGGTCCCGTCCTTTCATTCTTTTTAGCCCTGGTGGTTTTTTTCCAATTGAAAGGGCTTCCCGCCGAAGACCGCTTTCTCACCCATAACGTTTTTACTTGGTTTGCCGTAGGTGATCTGCATGTGGACATGGGATTTCTTGCCGACCCGCTCAGTTCGCTCATGCTCCTCTTCGTTACCTTCATCGGTTCCCTGATCCATATTTATTCGGTGGGTTATATGGCGGGTGACGAGAATTTCGGCAAATTCTTCTCCTACCTTAACCTCTTCCTCGGATCAATGCTGATCCTCGTTCTCGGTAGCGGTCCGGTAGTTATGTTCGTCGGCTGGGAAGGCGTCGGCCTCTGCTCCTATCTGCTCATCAGCTTCTACAGCAAGGATACGGACAATGTTCTGGCCGGCAACAAGGCCTTTATCGTCAACCGTATCGGCGATCTCGGCTTTGTTCTCGGTATGTCGGTGCTTTTCTGGGCTATCGGTGCCAGCGGTTTTGATTATCTTTCCCTAAAAGCCAATGTAGCTGGTATTCCGCCGGGCGTGGGAGTTGCCGTCTGCCTCCTGCTCTTCGTCGGCGCCTGCGGTAAGTCGGCGCAGATTCCTCTGTATGTCTGGTTGCCCGATGCCATGGCCGGCCCAACCCCGGTTTCCGCACTGATCCATGCGGCAACCATGGTTACCGCCGGTGTCTATATGGTGGCCAGGTTTAGTTTTCTTTACGCCCATTATCCGGTCGCCGGCTCTGTGGTTGCCTGGGTCGGCATCTTGACTGCCTTATTGGCGGCGATCTTTGGCATGTTTCAGAAGGATATCAAAAAGATTCTCGCCTATTCGACGGTCAGCCAGCTGGGCTATATGTTTGCCGGAGTCGGCGTAGCGGCATATTCGGCAGGTATCTTCCACGTCTTCACCCACGCCTTCTTCAAGGCCCTGCTCTTTCTTGGCGCCGGTTCGGTCATCTACGCCCTGCACCACGAACAGGATATCTGGAAGATGGGCGGACTGAAGGAGAAATTGCCGAAAACCTACATGACCATGCTGGTCGGTGCCTTCGCCCTCGCCGGTTGTCCACCCTTTGCCGGCTTTTTCAGTAAAGACGAAATCCTTTTTTCAGCACTCGCCACCGGCCATACCGGAATTTGGCTTATCGGGGTGCTGGTGGCCGGGATGACCGCCTACTACACCTTCCGCATGATCTTTCTGGTCTTTCACGGCACACCAAGAGTGCAAGAGTCCTTTGACCATGCCCATGAACCCCCGGCGGTGATGACTGTTCCCCTCATCATACTCGCGGTGGGCGCCTTGTTTGCCGGGTTTTTGAATCTGCCGGGAATCTTCGGCGGCAATCTCAATGTTTCCCATTGGCTGGCGCCTAGTCTTCTCGAACATCATCCGCACGTTAGTGTATGGTTTGAATTGCTCGCCATTGCTACCAGCGTTGCAGCCTTTGCCATTGGCATCACCCTTGCCTATAAAAAGTTCGGTCAGGGGGCTACGGAGCCTGAATTTACAGGCTTTGCCAAATTCGGTTATCACAAATTTTATGTCGATGAGATCTACAATGCCGTTTTTGTCCAGCCCTACAAGGCATTCGGCTCAGTTATCTCGAGGTTTCTCGAACCAAATGTCACCGATCTTCATATCAAGCTTTCTACCTGGCTGTATCAGAAGGCCGGAACTGCATTTAAGGTCTTTCAGGTCGGGTATGTCCGGATCTACGCGATCTATATGGTCATCGGGCTGAGTCTTATGAGCCTTTTCTTATCTCAAACGATCAAATAGGTAAGGTGTAAGAATGTTTGAATATGCCCTTTCAGTCATGATCTTTCTGCCAATCCTTGCCGGATTGACTCTTTTTCTCTTTCCCTTTAGCGACAGCGCGTCGCGAATTTCCGGCTTTATCGTCTCCATCGTTGTCCTTTTCCTTGGTATTGAACTCTTTCTCGGGTTCAGCGGCAGCGGTGCCATGGAATATGCCGAGAGCAAAGCGTGGATCGAATCCTTAGGAATACGTTACAGCCTTGGCGTTGACGGCATCAGCCTTCTCGTCCTCATGGCCGGAGCAATCTTATTCCCCATGGTCTTCACTATTTTTTCGACCCGGAGCAAAGGCTTCTATGCCAATCTTCTCATTACCCAGGGAGCGATGATCGGCGCCATCTGTGCCACCGATATGGTGCTTTTCTACATCTTCTGGGAGATCATGCTGCTGCCGATTTTCTTTATGATCGGCATCTACGGGGGACCGAATCGTTTACCGGCAACTGTAAAAATCACCCTCTACACCATCTCCGGTTCGTTGCTTATGCTCGCCGGCCTCGTGTACATCGGCGTTTCCTACCATGAGCAATTCGGCAGGTGGACCTTTGACATCGTCGAACTCAGCAATTTAAAGCTCAGTGGCGGTTTTGCAGTCCTGGCCTTTTTTATGTTCATGATCGCCTTTGCCATTAAAATCCCGCTGTTCCCCTTTCACACTTGGTTGCCCGACGCTTATACCGAGGCACCGAGTTCGACCACCTTTGTCCTCTCGGCAATCATGGCCAAGATCGGCGTCTACGGGGTTATTCGCTTTATTGTGCCGATTTTTGCGATCGAATTGGCCCGCTTTGCGATACTTTTGGCATTTGCCGGGGTTATCGGTATGATGTACTGCGGCCTTGCGGCAATTGCCCAAAAAGACATGAAACGCATGCTCGCCTTTTCATCGGCATCGCATATGGGCATCATTGCCCTTGGGGTCTTCTGCATGAATGTGCAGGCCCTGACAGGATGCCTTTTTCAGATCGCCGCCCACGCCACCAGCACCGGGGTACTGTTTCTCTTTATCGGCCTGATGGAGGAGCGGATGCAGACCAGAAACATTGCCGATTTTGGTGGCATTGCTTATCGGGCGCCAATCTTTGCAACCTTTTTTGCCATCGCCATGCTCGCCTCCGTGGGCTTGCCAGGAACCAGCGGTTTCATCGGTGAGTTTCTCATCATCCTCGGCGCCATCAAGTTCAGCGGGTTTATCGGTTTTCTTGCGGGTACCTCGCTGATCATCGGGGTGTGCTATATGTTGTGGATGTTCCAAAGGGTGTTTTTCGAAAAATCGGGTGAGGGTACTGAAAAGTTTCAAGATCTTTCGCTCTCCGAAGCACTCACCTTTCTGCCGGTCATCCTCCTCATTCTGGCTATGGGGATTTTTCCCCAGCCATTCATTAAAAAGATTGAGCCGACCGCCCAGTTGCACATTGCAGAAATGACGATGATGGCCCAGAAGCAGCTTGCCGACACAAGGCTTCCGATTGTAGTAGACACTCATCAAAAGAATTAAGGCAGGGTAACCATTATGAATGATTTTTTGTCATTGCTCCCTCTTCTCATCGTAAGCTCCGGAGCCATCCTCTTGATGCTTCTCGCCGCTTTTGAAAAAAGTCGCTTGGAGACAGCTTCCTGCGTGAGTATGGGCTTTTTCGCCGTGGCGTTTTTTGTCCAGTTGCTGGTCGGCTACGGTCCGGCAACAGCAGTCTTTCATGGTGTCTTCAACGGCATGCTGGTTGCGAGCAGCTTCACACAGGCGGCCGGCCTGATTATTCTCGCCTGCGGTTTTTTTACGGCCATGACCACCCATACCTACTTCAAGGTCAATTCCTTCTGTACCTTAGAATTTTATGCAATCCTGATGTTCGGGGCCTGCGGCATGCTCCTGCTGACCCTATCCCAGGAGCTTATCACCGGCTTTATCTCCCTGGAGATTATGTCCCTGGCCATTTACATCCTCGTCGGCTACGACCGGTCGAATATCAAAGGAGCGGAGGCAGTATTGAAATACCTCATGCTCGGGGCCTTTGCCGGAGCCTTTTTCACCATGGGAACAGCGCTCATCTACGGCGGAGTTAAGAGCACCAAGTTTGTCGAAATCGGTGCCTTCTGTGCTGCTCATTCTGCAACTACACCGCTGCTCCTCGGAGGAACCTTTTTCATTTTCGTAGCGCTTCTCTTCAAGGCGGCGGCTTTCCCCTTCCATGCTTGGGTTATTGATGTCTACGATGGGGCCTCTACCCCGGTCACCGGCTTTATGGCCACCGCTCTGAAAACCGCAATCTTCACCGTCTTTGCCAACTTCCTCGCGCAAAACAGCGGCTTACACGGTAGCTGGGTGACATTTCTCTTTTACGTTTCAGTCCTTACCATGTTCGGCGGCAACCTCATTGCAATCGGCCAGAACAATCTGAAAAGGATGCTGGCCGCCTCCGGCATCGTCCATTCCGGCTATCTGCTCATTGCCCTTGTTGCCATTAGCACCGAGCATTTTACCGGCAGCGTCATTGCTTATTACTTGGCAGCCTATGCCGCTGGAACCCTCGGAATGTTCGCCGCCCTTGCCTATCTTGGTGGTGAAGGTGAAAAACGCGCTACCTTTGATGATTTCAAAGGCCTTGCCAAGGTTCGGCCGTACTCGGCGGCGGCCGTCACCGTTTTTCTCCTGTCCATGGCCGGTGTTCCTCCGACTGCCGGTTTTATGGGCAAATTCTATGTAATCACCAGTGCCATCTCGGCAGATCAGATGGCCCTTGCCGTACTCGGCATCGTCAGCAGTATTCTGTCTATGTGGTACTACCTGCGGCTGATCATCAACATGTATTTCCACGAAGCAGCGGAAACCTTTGAAACGAAGGGATCGGTTTTTGCGACCACCTGTACCTTCATCCTGGTATTCTGTGTGTTTGCTATAGGCATTTATCCTATTGTCATTTAAAATTAAATAACGGTAACAATCGATACTGAGCGGCTGTTTTCCAGCTTACAGATTCCAAATCGGGAGCCAATAAGATGAAAGTAAAAGATATTCTGGCAGCAAAAGGAAATCGGGTTGTGACCATCGAGAAAGAGACAGGGGTTATAGACGCCATGTCGATTTTTTCGGCCAATCGCATCGGCTCCCTGTTGATAGTTGATAAAAACAACAACATCCTCGGTATCATCGGGGCTCGCGATGTCTTGATGGCGGTGGTCAATCACCTTGAAACACTCCAGACTATGACCGTTGAAATGATTATGACCACCAATCTAATAGTCGGCACCGAAGACGATCATGTCGATTATATCTTGGCGGTCATGACCGAGAACAGAATACGGCACATCCCCATTATGAATGGCAAGGAACTTAAGGGCATGGTCTCAATCGGCGACGTGGTCAAGGCCCTGCTTAAAGAAAAGGACGTGGAGAACAGGTATCTCAAAGATTATATCGCCGATAAGTACCCGCGCTGATAAGCCCCTGACAGCCCTATCCCCTCCTTTGACAATGAAGATACCTTCTCCGACGATCGCCTGAAGGAAGTATCTTCATTCGTTCTCCTTTGTTCGGAAAAACGAGTCGAATTTATTCAAATTTTCGCAACCGTAACATCACGTCACTGCTCTTCTTTTCGAATAAGCTGGAAAGACATCGCAACCTCCTGCAAACGCCGGTCGAGAGTCCAAAGAGACATGCCACTCAGCAAGGCCGAGACGAGAAGATGGACATCGATGTACCCCAAACCCTTTCCCATCAGCTTGCGGTCTTCAATAAACCCGAGGACCTCCTCGTCACTTGCCGGAGATGCCTTGGGCAGATACTGCAGAAGCGAGAGGATTTCCTTTCGATTTTTGAGATGGCCGCAGGCGAGTTCGCCGATGATAAAAGGATGGCTGGCAACCTGACCGACGTTCAGAAGCGCTTCGAGCCCGATGCTCCCTGATCGCAAATGCTCAACCCAGACCGAGGTGTCAACCAGGATCATCCTACTTTTCCTCCGTTTTCCGGCGCGGAATCGATTTGATATCCCGCTCCGTACCGGCCAATTTGGCCAGCCTTTTGGCACTTTCCTGGGCTATTAGTGCTTGCAGACCAAGACGAATCAGAGAAGTTTTCTCCATTATCCCTGTCAAATTCGCTGCTTTTCCCAATAAACCATCATCAATATTCAACGTTGTGCGCATTGACAACCTCCATATATGCATAAATCACATGCCGTAATGTGCATCAATAGCATGTTTTTGTCAAGTCGAGGATGAGGATCGAAATTCCTCAAGCCTCGCGGCTGCCTCGTCAATATCTTCAGCAGAAATTTCCAGGGCAAAGTGGTACTCGCTCATACTCTTGCCATAGCGTTTATCGTAGTATTCAAGAAGCAGGGTACGGACAAGTTCAGGCAGGTTACGCTCCCGCAACAAACAGCACATTCTTTCCACCTCTTCCGACCCCATTTTCTGCTCCAGTGATCGCAGAATGCGATCAATTTGCTGCTGCATTTTTTCATCCGTAATCGGATAATCCTCAATGATTCTTGCAATCCGGGTCTCCAGCCGACAATGAATATTCACCAGCACCGCCTGTTTCATGGCGACGGCCAGAGGTTTCGGGATGAATACCCTGCCGATCTTACGGCTCTCGCCCTCGATAAAATACGGTTCCTCACCAAGGGTAGCGATTCTCGCAGCCAGCAGGCTTTCAAAGGTTCGCTGGTTGCTGGGTTGTCGATCGAGGCCTCCGAACAGAGAGCTGCGATGACCGGCCAACTCCTCAAGGTCGATTGCCTGCTGCAGGCGCTGGAGAATCCGGGTCTTGCCGGTCCCGGTCAAACCGTGAATAACAATCAGCCTCGGCCTAAAACCCTCAAGGCGATCAAGGACACCCTGGCGGTACTCTTTATACCCTCCCCGCAGCTGGCAGGCGGAAAAGCCGGCCCCCGTCAACAGATTGACCACCGAACGCGAGCGCATCCCGCCCCTGGCACAACAGATGGCCAGCGGTTGATTCTCAAAAGACTGGAAGGATGACAACAACCAGGCGAGTTTTTTCTCTACAAATTCAAAACCTTGATCAAACGCTTGACTCTGCCCGCCATGACGATAAATAGTGCCGATAATCCCGCGTTCATCATCATCAAAGAGTGAGATATTGATTGCCCCGGGAATGGTCCCGGCAGAAAACTCACCGGCAGAACGAACATCGATGATCCGGTGGCCGGTGGCAAGTGCCTCATCAAGACCGAGAACCCGGTCGGTTTTTGCAAGGATCGCCTGTTGCGATAGACTCTTTACCATTTTTTTCATTGTTAGAGGTTGCCGCTTAAATATTGGACGATGGAGACTGCGGTGAGCGTCGCGGTCTCCGCCCGCAGGATGCGCTCGCCGAGACTCACCGTCAACCAGCCGAACCGCCGCGCCAGGTCAATCTCTTCCCGCGAAAATCCACCCTCCGGGCCAAGCAACAGGGCCACCGACTGCGCCTCCGGCAGCTCTGGAATATCCTGCAGATGCACCGCCTTTTCCTCTTCCCAGAAGAGCAGGCACAATGTCGCATCCGTATCCCGCAGCAGGTCGGCCAGATCCACCGGGGCGTCTATCTGCATGAGCCTCGGACGCAGGCATTGTTTGCAGGCCGCAAGGCCGATGCGCTGCCAGCGCTCGTGCCTTTTGCGGTTCTGCCCCAGATCGGCCTTGCCCTGGCATCTCGAACTTGCAAAGGGGCTGAAGCGGCTTACCCCCAATTCCGTGCATTTCTGCACCACCGTGTCCATTTTCTCTCCTTTGAGGATGCCCTGGCCAACCCAAACGGCCTTGCCCGCTCCTTGGTCTTCCACCACAACGGCGGCAATACGAGCCTCCACCTGTCTGCCGGTGGCAACGATAATCGCTTGGTACACCGTGCCCTGCCCGTCGAGCAGCTCTATTTCACTGCCGGCGGGGAGCCTGAGGACCTTGGCAATATGGCGCGATTCCTCGTCCGCCAGGAAGATGCTGTCTCCTTTGCGGTTGTTTGGATCAAAAAAGAAGCGTCGCATCGAATTCCTTGCTCCAATGATTTGCCCGTGTGGAGGTCGGTAAATCCTCCTTAGGTCGGGCGTTGATGTCTTTCAAATTGACATTCTCCCTTACTTTCCGTAAGTATTGACCCAGCAGCTTGTGTTTCATCATCTCCCTTCGCGCCTAGGAAGCATCAATGCCCAGCGACAAACGTACCCAGGAACGGTTTTCCCTCAACCTCCAGGCCAGAATCTCTTACCGGCACACCGACAACCAGTTGCCGGTAGTTGATACGGTGGCGGCGAATATCAGCGCCGGCGGTGCCTTCCTCAGGACCTCCCACCCTTATCCGCTGGCCGCCAAGGTGAAAGTCGAGTTCCTCCTCAGTTTCGATGATGTGAAACGGCTGAAATTCATCCTCTCCGTGGAAAGTTTGAAAAATCTCACCGGCAAAAACCTCTGGGTCAGTGCCACTGCCATTGTCATCCGCCGGGAAGCGGACGGGGTCGGTATCATCTTCGATACCGATTACCAGTTTACGCCGATGCGCCCGCCCCATCCCGAGGAAGAAGAGTTTTAGCAATGGTTGAGTTTACCTTCTGAAAGCGCAAGGCCGCCCACTCCTTACGCTCTTCCAGATCGAGTAGTGTAAACCCCTTGCCGCCAAAAAATCTTTCTATATTGGCGGCCTGCTCGCCGACAAGAATGCCGGAGAGAATCAGGATTCCACCCCCATCGATCAGCCTGGTCAAATCCTCGGCCAGATCGAGGAGGACATCGTGGACGATATTGGCGACAACGATCTGATACTGTCCGGACAGTTCGCTGAGTGGCGTCGAAGTCACCTGCATCTGCCGGTCAAGAGCATTTCGCCGAACATTGGCATCCGCCGCCGCTACCGCCTCGGGGTCGTTATCGATGCCCAGAACACTCGATGCCCCGAAAAGCACCGCAGCCATGCCGAGGATGCCGGTGCCGGTGCCGACATCAAGCACCCGCATGGCACTGTCGGCGGTCAGGGTCCGGCGCAACAGTTCCAGGGAAAGGCTGGTAGTGGCATGATGGCCGGTGCCGAAGGCCATGCCGGGATCCATGGTGATAACCGCTTCCCCGGCGGTCGGCCGGTATTCTTCCCAGGTCGGGGCGATCACCAAGCCGGGCACGATGACAAAAGGTTTGAAGTGTTCCTTCCAGGTTGAACTCCAATCCTCTTCTGCAAAAAAGGAAGAGGCGAGTACCGGCGTGGGCACCTTAAAGACCTCGGCTAGTTCAATGAGGTATGAGGAGATCTTAGCAATAATTTCCGTGACCTCCTCCGGCTCGGGATTGGCTTTCTGCACGTAACAGATCACGGTACCGAAATTCGGCTCATCCGGTGCACCGGTCTCGACACCCGCGTCAATAACCCCGACGAGAAAGTCGCTGATTGGTTCCACCAGCATAGGATCGGTTTCTATGGTAATCTTCAGCCATCTGTTGGCATTCATCATCAACCTCAAAATTTCATAGACTTCCCTGTCTGCACCTGCCGCATCGCAGGCTCCTCGACAATTGTTTTTATATGACAAACAATCGCGATGACGTTATTATAATTCGAAAAAAATCAATCCTTGCCCGTAAACCCGCCATCAGGGGATAGTATTTTGCATTCTTTGCCGGACTTTCTTGCCCACTATACCGCCTGCCCTGACTGTGACCTTCTGCTGCACAAAGCAAAAGCCCCGGCAGGCTACTCGGTGGTCTGCCCCCGTTGCCGTAGAATAATAAGCAGAAGCACGGCAGCTTCCATCGCCAAAGTGCTGGCGCTCAGTATCGCCGGCCTCCTCCTCTATCTTCCGGCAATGTTGCTGCCCCTTATGACCTTCAAGTCGTTCGGTTTCAGCGGCTCCGCCAATATACTCGAATCGATTCTAAACTTTTACCGAAATGATTACTATTTCGTCGCGCTCATGGTTTTGCTCTCGGCGGTCGTCATGCCTTTGATCCTCCTCGCCACCATCTTCCTCCTCTCCTGGCAACTGCAGAGAAAAAAATACCCCACTTATCTTGCAGGCCTCTTCAGGATCCATCTCCATCTGGAGGAATGGGCGATGTTGGAGGTATATCTGATCGGCATTCTGGTCACCATTATCAAGATGTCCCCCACTTCCGATATTGACTATCATTCCGGGATATTTTGTTTTTCCTGTCTGGTGCTGATCACTCTGGCCATTTCCAGCATCGTCGATCGCGACCTTTTCTGGCAGACTATCGAGGATCAAAGCCACGAGGATGAGAAAGAAACCTTGTCCGAGCAGCACCACCAGGGTACAGCTTCGACCGCCGCCGAAAAAGGTCTGGTCCTCTGCCACATTTGCCATAAACTCTCCCCAACCACCCTTGCCGGCACCGGTTGCCCCCGCTGCCGCACAAATCTCCATATGCGCAAACCGCACAGCGTCGCCCGTACCTGGGCCTTGGTAATCACCTCGGCAATTTTTCTTGCCCCAGCCAACCTCCTGCCGATAATGGAGGTCGATTTCCTCGGCGTTCCCAGTAGGTCAACGATCCTCGACGGCATAATTCATTTTTTTCAGGATGGTTCCTATCTGATCGGCCTCATCATTTTCACCGCCTCCATCCTGGTGCCGGTCTTTAAGATCATCGGCCTGGTCATCCTACTTCGCGCCACCCGACCCGGCCATCACCATTTTCTTGTGCAAAAAGCCAAATTATTTCGTTTTATCGCCTTCATCGGCAGATGGTCAATGCTCGATATCTTTGTCATTGCCCTCCTCAGTGTCCTCGTTGATTACGGTTTTTTCACCTCCATTCATACCGCTCCGGCAGCCACCTACTTCTCCTTTGTCGTTGCCGCGACCATGTTCGCCGCCATGACCTTTGATCCGCGTATCATCTGGGATGCCTGCTATCCCGATGATACACCGCAATATCAAGAACAAACAGCAACTCCTCTCGGGAAAACGCTATGACCACCGCTCAAGTCAAGAAGAATCGCGGCATCTCTGCAATCTGGACCCTGCCCCTTATTGCCCTGTGCATCTGCGGCTGGCTGGTCTATTCCAGCTATAAAAACGCCGGGGTGGAAATCACCATCTTTTTCGCCGATGCTACCGGGATAGTCCCCGGCAAAACCCAGGTCATGGCGAGGGGCATCCCCATCGGTCTGGTCACCAAAATTCTTCCCGATCTCAATAATCGGCAAATCGAGGCGAAAGTAAAAATGGAAAAGTCGGTGGTCGAACATCTTGTCGACGACACCCTTTTCTGGATAGTCCGCCCGGAACTTTCGGCAAGCTCTATTCATGGCCTCGAAACCATCCTTTCAGGGAGCTATATCGGTATACAGGTCGGCACCTCGACCAATTCCCGGCGAGAGTTCGCCGGCCTTGCCTCGGCACCGCCGGTGTCGCTCGACACGCCCGGACTGCATTTGAAAATCAGGGCCGAGGTTCTCGGATCCATTCAGGCGGGAACCGGCATTTATTACCGCAATATCGAGATAGGCGAGGTACAGCAATACCAGCTTGAAGGAGTTAAAAATATTCTTATCGATGTCTTCATCAAACCCGAATTTGTGAGTCTTGTGCGCGAGGGAAGCCGCTTCTGCAACGCCAGCGGCATTCAGATAAGCGGCAAACTGCCGTCCCTGAAGATTCAGGTTGAGTCCCTGGCCTCACTGCTCAGGGGCGGAATTCTCCTGCATACCCCGGAACAGCTGGCAACCACACCTCAGGTGCACAACGGCTATATGTTCTCCCTTTATCCCGACGTTGAATCGGCCAACTACGGTATTCCCATGACCCTTACCCTGGCCTCAAGTGAAGACATCGTCGAAGGCTCAACCAAGGTCATGTACCGTGGCCTGGAAGCCGGTTTTGTCAAGGATATCCAAATAAATAACGACGCGCAGCGGACGGTTACCGCCCATATTATGCTGGATCCAAGGACCGAGTTGATCCTCCGCGAGGGCACCAAATTCTGGCTGGTGAAGCCGGAAATTTCGCCGTCCGGTTTCAATAATCTGCAATTGCTGCTCTCCGGGGCGCATATCACCTTTCAACCGGGCGGCGGGGCTTTTAAGGATCACTTTGATATTCTTTCCGAGGCGCCCCCGCAAATCCCGTTACGACCCGGAAAAACCCTTATGCTCAGCGCCGACGGCCCTGTCGATCTCTCACCCAAGTCGCCGGTTTATTATAAAAATATCCAGGTCGGGGAGGTTGTCGATGTCGGCATCGACAAGACGGGTATGAAAATCCGCTCCTCAGTGTTCATTTATCAGGACTCTCTCAAATTTCTCAGTAAAAAAAGCGTGTTTTGGGTGCAATCCGGAGTTGAAATGCATGGCAGCCTAGCCGATGGAGTGTCACTTGCCACCGGGCCACTGGCGAAGATGCTGCACGGTGGAGTGAATTTCACTACTCCCGATCTTCTGAAAAAACAGAAGTATGTCCAGCCGGAGGAAGGTTTTGAATTTCATCTGTACAACAACTATCGGCAAGCCGTTGCGGCGGTCGCCGACCTGCAGCCTGCCGGCAAACATATTTTGCTCACCGCCCAGGATGCCGAATCGCTTGCCCCCGGTTCTCCCATCCTCCACAAAAAGATCAAGATCGGCGAGGTGGAGAGTTTTCGACTTTCCCCCGACCAGAAATCGGTGTTGCTTGAATGTATGATCTTTGACGAATTCAAAAACATCGTCCGGGCAAACACCCGGTTTTACAATACCAGCGGCCTGCAGGTTTCCGCCGGCCTGGACGGGATTACCGTGCAGACCGGATCTCTCCAGTCGGTACTCGCGGGAGGTATCGGCTGCATCAACCCGCCTTCGGGGGCACCTTCTCCCGCGCCTGAGCCCTATCCGTTATACGCTAGCCTGCAGGATGCCCTGCAGGCCGATGAAATGGAGCTGACCGTCCTGCTTGACAGTACAAGGGGCCTGAAGGAGGGCGCGAAGATCCGCTATAAAGGCATTGAGATCGGCAAGGTCGGTGCGTTGCGCCTCGGTGACAATCGGCAAACCATTATCGCTACAGTCCGGATCGATGAAAAGGCAGCGGCACTGTTCCGCAGCAACACAAAAATCTGGGTCGAACAGGCTGAATTGGGCCTTTCCGGCGTAAAAAATGCCGAAACCCTGGTCTTCGGCTCGTTTCTCAACATCTTGCCGGGGGACGGCAAACCGATACGGACCCTGAAGGCACTTGCCGACCCACCACTCACGGAGATCGCCAGTCTCGACGGCCTGGGTATTGTTCTCGAAGCCGGGCATCTCGGCTCCCTCATGGTCGGCTCCCCCATCTATTATCGGCAGCTGCAGATCGGCGAGGTAACCGGTTACGATCTGTCCCCCTCCTTTCAGAAGGTCCGGATCTTTGCCAACATCAGACCGCAGTACACAGCTATCATTCGGGAGAACACCAGGTTTTGGCAGGTGAGCGGCGCGAGAATCGAGGGCGGCATCTTCTCCGGGGTGACCGTCTCGACCGAATCCCTTACCGCCATCATCCGCGGGGGAATTGCCCTGGCCACCCCGGACGGTGAGCGTACCGGCCCGGCAATAGCCGCCGGACACCATTTTTCCCTCCACGACCAACCGGAAAAACAGTGGCTCGCTTGGAGTCCCGATGCCGTTCTTCTTGAGCAAGATCCGGGGAAAATGCTGCCGGCAAAAAAACAGTAACTGCTTTGGACGAACACCCTGCGAGGCGAGAGAAACACGGTAAAATGTGAACGGTGGTTGCCCGAGGCGCAGTGTTTATGGTAAAGAACATTGATCGTCAAATCTTTGGACGCCAAACCCAAACCCTGATAAATGGGATAAAAACCTGCATAAAGAATTTTCTAAAATAAATTCCTTTCGAGGTGTTGACCCCCAACAGTTTTTTTACACAAGGAGAACCCATGATTAAAAAAATCGTACTACGCGATGATGAGATGCCCACCCAATGGTACAATGTCGTTCCGGACCTGCCAAACGGCCTGCTGCCGCCGCTCGATCCGGAAACAAAACAACCGATGGGTCCGGAAAAATTGGCCAAAGTGTTTCCCATGGGACTGCTTGAGCAAGAGATGTCCACTGCCCGTTTTATCGACATTCCCGAAGAGGTCCAGGAAATTCTCAAGATCTGGCGACCATCGCCATTGGTCAGGGCCTCGAACCTGGAGAAGGCCCTGGGCACCAAGGCCAAGATCTTTTTCAAAAATGAAGGGGTTTCTCCGGTCGGTTCGCACAAACTGAACAGCGCCGTAGCCCAGGCCTATTATAATAAGCGCGAAGGGGTTAAACGCTTAACCACCGAAACCGGTGCCGGGCAATGGGGCAGCGCCCTTTCTCTCGCCGCCAATAAGTTCGGCCTGGAGTGCAAGGTGTATATGGTCAGGGTAAGTTTCGATCAAAAACCCTACCGCAAATCCATTATGCAGACCTTTGGCGCCACGGTCGTCGCCAGCCCGAGCAATGAGACCAACACCGGTCGCGCCATTTTGGCGCAAATGCCCGACACCCCCGGTTCTCTCGGTATTGCCATCTCCGAGGCGCTGGAGGATGCAGCGACGCGAGAGGATACCAAGTACGCCCTCGGCTCGGTCCTCAACCACGTTATCCTCCATCAATCGATAATCGGCCTTGAGGCCAAGAAACAAATGGAGATCGCCGGGGAATATCCGGATGTCATCGTCGGTTGCTGCGGCGGCGGCTCGAACTTCGCCGGTCTGGCAACGCCCTATCTCCCCGATTACCTGGAAGGCAAGAAGATCCGCTTCGTCGGCACCGAGCCGGCATCCTGCCCATCGCTCACCGCCGGCAAACTGGCCTATGACTTTGGGGATGTCGCCATGACTACCCCGCTCCTCTACATGTACACCCTGGGTCATGATTTCATACCCCCGGGCATCCATGCCGGCGGCTTGCGGTATCACGGGATGTCACCGATTGTCTCGGCCATGGTGCGGGAGAAGATTGTCGAGCCGATGAAGCTGCAGCAATTGGAGTGTTTCGAGGCAGGCGTGCTGTTTGCCAAGACAGAAGGGATTATCCCGGCCCCGGAAACCTGCCATGCGATTCGCGGCGCCATCATCGAGGCAATGCGGAATCCGCAGGAACCGAAGACCATCCTCTTTAATTTCTCCGGCCATGGTCTGATCGACATGGGCTCGTACGACAAATACTACTCCGGACAGCTGCACGACTATGATTATCCGGCCGAGGCGATCGCCAAATCGATGGCCAACCTGCCGAAGATCTGAAACCAGCCGCACCTATTAAAATAGCTCAGGCCCAGCAACCTATCCGGTTGCTGGGCCTTGTTTTTTTATTATCACCGATGGTTGTTGCCCTTACCCTTGCATAACCCGCCCCATTGTACAATGCCTTGCCTTGTAAAACGACTCCCAATCCTTACATTCATAACAACCGAAGCCCCTTTTCTTTATCGCTTTCCAGGGAGTAATCGCACTGCCCATGCCCCTTCCCAAACCGCATCATCTTATCTACGGAACCCTTGTCGACTATCTGAACGGAGAGGAACTCACCGATACCGATGACGAGCGTATTCGCCAGAAACTTTGCAAGATGATGGTTGCGGAAAAAGGCTATCCCAGGGATTCGCTTACTCCCAGGCTGAAAATTGAAACCCTGTTTTCCCGGTGCTTTGTCGTTTCCACCATTGAACTTGTGATTTCTCTTAAGAACAGGCAAGTTATGATCCTGCGTTACGGTCCCGGCTCCCTGGTCAGCCGGGAACGTGCCGCCATTGCCGCCGCCAGGGTTCTCTTCCCTGACTATCGTATCCCCCTTGCTGTGGTCACAAACGGTGAAGATGCCGAACTTTTAGACACTAGAACTGGCAAGATTTGCGGATATGGGTTAGATTCTATCCCCGATTACTCCACCGCTTTAACGATGCTTGAACACCTGGAATTCCTTCCACCGCTCGATGCCGTTCGCCGGGAGCGGGAGCTGCGAATCCTCAATGCCTTTGATGTTGAGCGGTGTTGTTTTTGAGATCAATCTATGTTCCTACCGCCCACAATTATAATATTCTTATTCATTGAAGGGAATTGCCATGCCGACAACACAGAAAAATTGGAGTAAATCAAGTTGGAAAAATCATACGGCTCTGCAACAGCCGATTTGGCCGGACCAACTGGCCGTCGACCGCGTCCTCGCCGATCTCTCAACCCTGCCGCCACTGGTTTTTGCCGGGGAAATCCGCTCGCTTAAGCAGCTCCTGGCCCAGGCTTCAAGGGGCGAGGCCTTCCTCCTGCAGGGCGGCGACTGTTCCGAAAACTTTTCCCAGGTTACCGCTCCGAATATTCGCGAGACCTTGAAAATTCTCCTGCAGATGGCTGTAGTTCTCACCTATGCCGGCGGTAAACCGGTTATCAAAATGGGCAGGATCGCCGGGCAATTCGCCAAACCTCGCTCCGCCGACATGGAAACCATCGATGGCGTTGCATTGCCATCCTACCGTGGCGATATGGTCAACAAGGCGGAATTCACCCCGGAAGCCCGCATGCCCAACCCGAAATACATGCTCAAGGGCTACAACATGGCGGCCTCGACCCTGAACCTCCTGCGCGCCTTTACCCGCGGCGGCTTCGGCTCCCTGCAGCGGGTACAGGCCTGGAATCAGGAATTCGTCGCCCAATCGCCGATGGGTCGGTCCTACGACCGGATGGCCAAACAGATCAGCCAGGCTATTAAGTTCATGGAGACCATCGGTATTTCCTCGGAAACTCCGCAGATCAATCAGACCCAGCTCTTCACCTCGCATGAGGCCCTGTTGCTCCAATACGAAGAGGCCCTCACCCGCGTCGACTCCATTACCGGCGACTGGTACGACTGTTCGGCCCACATGCTGTGGATAGGCGAGAGAACCCGGCAGGTTGACGGTGCCCATGTCGAATTTCTGCGCGGCGTGCATAACCCGATCGGCGTAAAAATCGGTCCAAGTTACGACCTCGACGATGTCAAGCGGCTGATACAAACCCTCAACCCTGCCAACGAACCGGGTCGTCTCACCCTCATTACCCGTTTCGGTCTGAAAAAAATCGAAAAGGCTCTCTCGCCCCTTCTTCGGGAGATGAAAAAAGAGGGCTTTAATATCGTCTGGAGTTGCGATCCGATGCACGCCAACACCTACACCGCCACTTCCGGCCATAAGACTCGTAACTTCAACGACATCCTCTCGGAGATCACCTGTTTTTTCGAGACCCACTGGTCGGAAGGCACCATTCCCGGCGGGGTTCATTTCGAGATGACCGGCAACAACGTCACCGAGTGTACCGGCGGTGCCCACAACATCCTCGACGAGGAACTGGCCGATAATTACCTGACTTCCTGCGACCCCCGGCTGAATGCCGAACAAAGCCTCGAAGTCGCCTTCCAGATCGCCGATATGATCAGAAGCTGACTTCCTTCGCAGGTTTTTTTCTCACACCGGCGGAGTCCCACCCAAGCGTGGCACTCCGCCGTTTTCATTGCCAAGATTACATTTCCGTAATCTTTCTTGACGACCCTTTGTTCCCGTTTACAATTCTCCCAAGACACTAGATGGTGTTTCCGGAAGAAAACCTGCGGCAGGTTCTCCCCTCCATTTTTTCCCAACATGCCGAACCAAGGAGAATTGCAATGTATCTAAAAAAAGCCCATCTTTCAGTGCTCGCCCTCCTGCTTCTATGCCTGACCCTGGTGGCAAGCGAGAGTATGGCCAAGGCTGAAACCGATAGCGATACCGCCATCCTCGACAAGTCATCCAAGGCCTTTGTCAATGTGGTGAAACGAGTTAAACCCGCAGTAGTGCATATCAAGGTAGAAAAGACCACCAAGGCTGCTTACCCTGGTGGCCAAGGCCCTGACGAGATGTTTAACAATCCCTTTTTTGAACAGTTTTTCGGTCCGCAATTTCACGGCCAAATGCCCCGACAACAGGAATTCAAGCAACGCGGTCAGGGTTCCGGTTTTATTATCAGCGAGAAAGGTCTAATCCTCACCAACAATCATGTCGTTGAAGATGCCGACGTCATCAAGGTAATTCTTTCCGATAACCGTGAATTTGTTGCCAAAGTTGTCGGAACCGACCCTCAGTCCGATGTTGCCCTCCTGAAAATTGACGATCCGGAAAATCTTCCCGTTCTGCCCCTCGGAGATTCGAGTGCCCTGGAGGTTGGCGAGTGGGTTATAGCCATCGGCAACCCCTTCGGACTCGACCAAACGGTAACCGTAGGTGTTGTCAGCGCCACTGGTCGTTCAAGTGTCGGTATCAGCGAATATGAGAACTATATACAGACCGATGCGGCCATCAACCCCGGGAACAGTGGCGGGCCGTTGATCAACGCCCACGGTGAAGCGGTCGGTATCAACACTGCCCTCTTTTCCCGCACCGGCGGTTATATGGGTATAGGTTTTGCCATTCCCATTAACATGGCCAAATCGATTGAGGATCAACTGCAGAAAAAGGGCAAGGTTACCAGGGGCTGGCTGGGGGTAGCTATCCAAAATGTCGACAAGGATCTGGCCGAATCCTTCGGCCTGCAAAAAGCGGAAGGCATCCTGGTCAGTGAGGTGACGAAAGACTCTCCGGCAAGTGGCGCCGGGCTGCAACGAGATGACATTATCTTGCGACTCAACGATACCGTCTTGAAAGACTCATCCGATCTGCGAAACCGCGTTGCCCTTCTGCCTGTGGACAGCAAGGCAACCCTTGATATCCTCCGCGACGGCAGGGAAAAAAAGGTTCAGGTGACCATTGGTGAACAACCCTCCAATTTCAGCAGTGTCGCCACAGGCAAGGCATTGAAAGGAAAGGAGACTCTCGATAAATACGGGCTGACTATGCAGGAACTGACTCCTGAACTCGCTGACAAATTTGAGTACAAAAGTAAAAGCGGGCTTATAATCAGCGATGTGCAATCAGGGTCCCCAGCAGACTTTGCCGGTTTAAAACCTGGATATCTTGTAGAGGAGGTCAATAAGGTGAAGGTCCAAAGTCTTAACGATCTGAAAAAGGCCTTGGGGCAAGGAGGAACATCCGGCAAGATACTCCTGCGTGTTCGCTTCGGTGACTATTCTACCTATGTGGTGCTCATGACGAAATAATAGCAGCAACCTGAAGGCCTGGTCGTAGCCTCCTCAGTCGGTAACGACTTTCGAGGCTGCGGCCCGGTCTTCCGGCCGTCCCGGCTTGTTGGCAATCTCCCGGCGCCGCGCCATGGCGATACGCTCGACGATTTTGATAATCACCGGGAGTTTGTGAAAGTCGCCGGTGGAAATTTTGCGCAGTACGACATCGGTTTTGGCGAGTACGGTTGCCGTGCGTCTCTGCTCCCCACCGAAATAGGCCATCTCACCGAAGATCGTGCCGGCTTCGATGATCGACAGCAATTCGCCCTTACCATTGACGGTTTGTGCCGTACCGCTGTCCAGGTAGTAGATACCGTCGGGTGCGCTGTCAATCTGGATTATGATCTCACCCTTTTTTCGCCACTCCAGCTTAAAAAATCTCTCCCAATCGGTATCGACCACCAGGGCGTGATAGAACTCCGGGTTCATGGCCCGTAGTAGCTGTTTTGACAAATGAAACAGCCGTTCGCCGAGAGAATCCCGTTTTTTCTCCAACAATTTCATGCCGGTTATGGAAAAATCCTCGGCCGGAAACGGTGTCTCACGGATATATTCAAGAATCCGCTCGATGCCGAGATCCTTCTTGCCGGTTATTGCTCGAAATAGCTTTTGCGCCTGCAGCAACCCTTCCCGTACCCGGGGAAAATCCGGGACAAGACCCTGCAGTTGATTGCCGCCAAAAAATTCCATCGCCTGGTTTTTCATGCGGATAAATTCCTGCAGCCGTGCTTCTTCGACCACCTCCGGGCAATTATGAATGCCCTGCTTGTAGAGTGAAAAAATATTCATAGGGTGCTCGACACTGGTAAGGCTGATCTTGGCCATATTCACCAGATGGCGATCAAACCCCTGTTGGTACCTGGCTACCTCGCGATCCATCAGCAGATGAGTGCCAAAATGCCCGCACAACTCCTCAAGGCGATTGGCGACGGCAAAGCTCGCGCCGAATTTAGCCATTCGGCTGCCAAGCTGCGCCTCGATTATGCGGCCGAGAAAAATTCCCATACGGGTCGGCATGAGCCTTCCTTGGCTGATGGCTTCGGCCATGCAGAGCCCTGCCTGCAGGACCCTGGTACAGATCCCGGAACGATCTTCCCCCGGTCGCTTGTCAAAAATAACCAGACAGCCGTCCCCCGCCGAGGGTTCAATCTCCAGGGGAAAGTTTTCTTGCCGATAAAGAAGTTCGTGAATCTGGCCGTGGTAGTCGATCAGGAAATCCCTGATCTCCTCCGGCGCCATTCCCAAGGATTTTCGCGAATACTGAACCATGTCGGTCATCAGTATCACGACTTCCCTTTCCAGTCCGTTTTTCATCTCTGTCCCGCCCGAACTTTGACGGATTTTTTCATAATCGCAACTCCCTGCATTGCCCCGAAGTCACTCAGCTTATAAAGCCGATAAAGGTGATGGCGGCAAGAACGGCAACAAAGAACAAGGCAATCTTGACGTTGACGGAATTATCTTCGTGATGATGATCATGGGCGGCGTGAGACATGGTTGTACCTCTTATTTTCTGATTATTAAAAATATCTTGAAACAGCAGCTCCCTTATTTAGCCCCGCTTAACGGGATAAGTACCTTCACGAAATTCTTTCTTAAAAACAAGAAAAGAATTTCTAAGGTACTAAAAAAATCCCTTGCAACACCTCGTGCAAATTGGCGACCCCGACAAGTTCGATCTCCGGCTTCCAGGTCAAGCGTTCCTTGTTTCCCGCCGGCAGTACAAAGCGGGTAAACCCGAGACGCTGCGCTTCACGAATCCGTACATCGACGTGACCTATGGCCCGAACTTCGCCGGCCAGACCGACTTCGCCGCAGACAACGGTAGTGGGAGAAATCGGTTTTTCTAAGAGGCTCGAGGCCAGAGCGCTTATCACCCCCAGGTCCAAGGCCGGTTCATCGATCCGCATTCCTCCGGCAATGTTTAAAAAAATATCATGACCATAGAGATCGAGACCCCCCTTTTTCTCAAGCACCGCGCAGAGCAGGGAGAGCCGCTGCTGATCGGCGCCGATGGCCGTGCGCCGGGCCGTCCCCAGGTTGGTCGGACTGACCAGGGCCTGAACCTCGACAAGGATCGGTCGGGTGCCTTCAACACTCGGCAGCACCACCGATCCCGGTTCATTCAAGGGCCGTTCGGCGAGAAAAATCTCCGACGGATTGCTGACCTGGACCAGGCCTTCCTCCTTCATCTCAAAGACGCCGATCTCGTTGGTCGAACCGAAACGGTTCTTGACCGTGCGCAGAATGCGAAAGGCATGGCTGCGATCTCCTTCGAAGTAGAGGACGGTATCGACCATGTGTTCAAGCACCTTCGGGCCGGCAATGGCTCCATCCTTGGTGACATGGCCGACGAGGATGACGGGAATATTTTCCTTCTTGGCCATGCCGAGCAGCCGATAGGCCGATTCCCGGACCTGGCTGACCGAACCGGGGGAGGAGGCGAGTTCGCCGCAGACCAGAGTTTGAATGGAATCAACCGCCAAGAGACTGGGGCGCATGGCGCAGGTCATGGCGATAATTTGCGCCACCTCGTTTTCGGTGGCAAGAAACTCATCGGCGCGGATGGCGTCAAGACGCCTGGCACGCATTTTGATCTGCCTGGCCGACTCTTCACCGGAGACGTAGAGTACTTTCTTGTTTTGCGAGGCAATGGCCGCAAGCAGATGGAGCAACAGGGTCGATTTGCCGATCCCCGGTTCGCCACCGATGAGAACCACCGAACCGGGAACGATGCCACCGCCGAGCACCCGGTCCAGCTCCTCAATGCCGGTACTGGTCCGTTCTTCATCGCCATCCGGGGCCAGGGCCAGCGGTACCGGTTGCGAAGAAGCACCAAGGGTCGGCTGGCGGATATCGATTATTTCCTCGACCAGACTCTCCCATTCTCCGCAGGCCGGGCAGCGCCCCAGCCATTTACCGCTCTGATGGCCGCACTGCTGGCAAAGAAACACCGGTCGACGCTGCTTTTTAATCACATTATTCATAAAATCGCCAGGTGCCGCGAAGGCAAACATCAGGAGGCCTTTACACTCCGGGAAAATAGTCTATACTTTGTGAGTCAAGTCCCTTCAGAGAAAAACCCAACCCACTTGTTATACCAGCAAATACAATGGAAAAGCAACCGAATGTAACGCCGGCGCCGTCCACCGACTGGATTCCCCTCTCTCGCTCCTTCATCTTGATGCTCAGTCGAAAACAGCTGTTCGGCTGGAGCCTTGCTCTCTTTCTGATTACCATCCTCCTCACCTGGATCGGGTATCTGCTTACCGTCGATTTCATGGACAGTCTGACCGCAAGCTTCATGACAACTACCCCGGTCACCGAGAGTATTTGGGGGTGGATCAAACATCAAGGCTGGCGGGCGGGGAGCTGGTTGTTTGTTATCGTCTCAAGAATCGTCGCCTTTTATTTCGCCTTTCTCATCGCCTATACGCTGACCACCCCGGGCTATGCCTTTCTCAGCAAGGCCGCCGAAAAACTTCACGCCGGGGAACATTTTGCTGCCGATGCCGGTTTTACCGTGGCCGGAGTTATCCGCGATATCCTTGAGGGTATGAAAATCGCCCTTTTCGGAATAGGCGTGACCATTGCCGCCATCCTGGTGAATTTCATCCCCGGCGTAGGCCAGGTGGCAGTGGTTCTTCTTTATACCTTTTATTCGACCCTGCTGTTCATTGACTATCCTGCCTCCCGCCGCCGCTGGTCGCTGAGAAGAAAGATCGATTGGTTACGAACCCACAACGGTATAGCCCTGCGCATCGGCCTCCTGCCCGCTCTTATCAGTATGATCCCGGTGCTCAACATTTTTGCCATCGCCCTGCTTTTTCCCCTCCTGACCATCCACGCCACCTTGAATTTTTCCGCCATTGAGCTGGCAAAAAATTACCCCGTCACATCCCCCGGAGGACTATTTTATGGGAAGAGAGATTGAAAAAAAATTTTTAATCGCCGACAATAGCTGGCAAGGACTTGTTGCCGGAGAGGTCTATTGTCAAGGGTACTTGAATTCTGAAAAGGGCCGGACGGTGCGGGTTCGAATCATAGGCGACCGCGGTATCCTGACAATCAAGGGACCGAGCGAAGCCGGCGCAAGACCCGAGTACGAATACGATATTCCGCTCGACGACGCCCGAGAGATTCTTGACCTCTTGTGTTATAAACCCTTGATAGAAAAAATCCGCTACTGCATTCCTTTTGCCGGCTTTACCTGGGAGGTAGATGAATTTAAAGGTGAAAATGAAGGATTGTTGATGGCCGAAATTGAGCTTGAATTTGTCGGGCAGGAATTTGCCAAGCCTGCATGGATTGGCCGGGAGGTCACCGGTGATAGCAGATATTACAATGCCAATCTGGTGCAACATCCCTATTGCACATGGAAAGATTGATTTGGTTTATGTAATGTGCCATGCTAAAACCATTTTACTATTTTTCTCGAAAGTTCTAGTATAGGAACGATCGTCATCAAGAGCGGTTCACCTGCATCATGACGCTATCCTTTACGTCAACTGAATACATAGGCGCGGGTCCACAAAAAGACCTGCATTGATAACTATTACAGGAGATCAACGCGATGAGAAAACCGAAGAATCTGATTGCTGCATTCTGTGGTGCAACCCTGCTGCTGGCCTCGATGCAGGCCATGGCGGCGCCGAAGACCCTGGTGTTCTGCTCGGAAGGAAGCCCGGAGGGTTTTAACCCCGTCTTTTATACTGCGGGAACCACCTTTGATGCTTCGTCCCGGGCGATTTTCGACAAACTCTCAGCCTTTAAGAGAGGCACCACAGAGATCGAGCCGGGACTCGCCGAGAAATGGGATATTTCCCCTGACGGCCTCGAATACACCTTTCATCTTCGCAAAGGTGTGAAGTTTCATACCACCCCATATTTCACCCCGACCCGCGATTTCAACGCCGATGATGTCGTCTTCACCTTCATGCGGCAATTTGACAAAAACCATCCCTACCACAAGGTCGGTGGCGGCAAGTATGAGTATTTCAACAGTAACTCCATGCCAGATCTCATAAAAAATATCGTCAAGGTTGATGACTATACCGTCAAATTCGTTCTCTCACGTCCTGAAGCACCGATGATCGCTCACCTGGCTATGGATTTCGCCTCAATCTTTTCCGCTGAATATGCCGACAAGATGATGAAGGCAGGAACCCCTGATAAGTTCGATTTTGAACCGATCGGCACAGGGCCCTTCCAATATGTTGCATACCAGAAGGATGCGGTTATCCGTTACCAGGCACACCCCAACTACTGGCGCGGCAAGGCCGCCATCGATAATCTGGTCTTCGCCATTACCCCGGATCCCTCGGTTCGCTACCAGAAGTTGAAGGCCGGCGAATGCCATGTAATGCCCTACCCGAACCCAGCCGACCTCGAGGCAATGGCCAAGGACCCGGCCATCACCCTGATGAAAAAGGAAGGTCTGAATGTTGGCTACCTGGCCTATAACACCTCCATTGCCCCCTTCGATAATGTTAAGGTACGCAAGGCGCTGAATATGGCTATCAATAAACAAGCAATCCTCGATGCGGTCTACCAAGGCGCGGGCAAGATTGCCAAGAACCCGTTCCCGCCGACCATCTGGTCATATAACGACGATGTCGTCGATGATCCCTATGATCCTGCGGCAGCCAAAAAAGCCCTGACGGATGCCGGAGTTAAAGACCTGAAAATGAAAATCTGGGCGATGCCGGTGCAACGCCCCTATAACCCGAACGCCAGACGTATGGCCGAGATGATCCAGTCCGACTTCGCCCAAGTTGGGGTTACCGTCGAAATAGTCTCCTATGAGTGGGCCGAGTACCTGAAACGTTCCAAAGAAAAAGATCGGGATGGCGCGGTACTCCTCGGGTGGACCGCCGACATTCCTGATCCGGACAACTTCCTTAACGTCCTCCTGAGCTGCGATGCGGTCGGCAATGCCAACCGTGCCCAGTGGTGTTACAAGCCCTTTGATGACCTGGTGAAAAAGGCTAAAGTTGTATCCGATATATCGGAACGGACTAAACTCTACAAAGAAGCCCAGGTTATCTTCAAAGAACAAGCCCCCTGGGCGACCATTGCCAACTCCATCGTCTTCCAGCCGGTTAGAAAAGAAGTGGTCGATTTCCGTATCGATCCCTTCGGCGGCAACGTCTTCTATGGCGTTGACCTGAAGTAAGCATCAGACAGAGAGGCCGGGCAGTAATCTGCCCGGCCTTTTTTGCATGCCGACACTTTGCCGGAGACTTTTCCATGTTCGTCTATTTTCTTAAAAAACTCATTGTTGTCTTGCCTACCTTTTTTGGAGTCACTCTGGTGGCCTTTGTCTTCATTCGCACCCTGCCCGGCGATCCGGTCATGCTGATGGCCGGGGAACGGGGCATGAGTGAGGAGCGCCATGTCGAACTGATGGCTGAAATGGGCTTTGACAAACCGATCCTTGTCCAGTACGGCGTTTATCTGAAACAGTTGGCCGGTGGTAATTTCGGCACCTCGATTATCACTAAGCAACCGGTATTAAAGGAATTTACCGCCCTGTTTCCGGCGACCGTCGAACTCTCTCTCTGCGCCATGCTCATCGCTGTTTTCTTCGGCCTGCCGGCCGGGATGATCGCCGCCACCCGCCGCGGCTCCGCCTTCGACCATAGTGTCATGACCGCTGCTTTGACCGGCTATTCGATGCCGATCTTCTGGTGGGGCCTTTTGCTGATCATCTTCTTTTCCGGGATTCTCGGCTGGACTCCGGTTTCCGGGCGGGTTTCGCTGCTCTACTTCTTCGAACCGGTCACCGGCTTCATGCTCATCGACAGCCTGCTCTCCGGACAGGCCGGTGCCTTTTCTTCGGCCGTCTCGCACCTCATTCTCCCGGCAATAGTCCTCGGCACCATTCCGCTTGCGGTTATTGCCAGGCAAACCCGCTCCGCCATGCTTGAGGTACTGAGCGAAGACTATGTGCGCACCGCCAGGGCCAAAGGTCTCGGGCCGATGCGAGTGATCGGCCTGCACGCCCTGCGAAATGCCATGATCCCGGTCATCACCGTTATCGGCCTGCAGGTCGGGGTACTCTTTGCCGGGGCGATTCTCACCGAGACCATCTTTTCTTGGCCGGGTATCGGCAAGTGGATGGTCGACTCGATTTTTCGCCGGGATTATCCGGCGGTGCAGGGTGGCCTCCTGCTCATTGCCGCCATTGTTATGATCGTCAATCTCGTGGTTGATCTGCTTTACGGCCTGATCAACCCGCAAATTCGCCACACGGATTAGGGACCGTCAGCAAACACATTATGAGCGAAATATCCATCCAGGAAGTTGTCGATAATCGTCCGACCGGGTTTCGCGCAGTTCTTAGCGAATTCTGGTCTTATTTCAGTGAGAACCGCGGCGCAGTCGTAGGCTTGATATTTTTTATCGGCGTTGTTCTGATCGCCGTTTTTGCCGATTTTATCGCCCCCCATGCCCCCAACCAGCAATATCGGGAGGCCCTTCTGCAACCGCCGTTCTGGCAGGCCGGAGGCGATATCAAATTCCCCCTCGGCACCGATGCCATCGGCCGGGATATGCTGTCGCGGCTTATTCACGGCTCGCAATACTCGCTCTTTATCGGCTGCATCGTGGTGTCGCTGTCTCTCGCCGCAGGCGTTATCCTCGGTCTTCTCGCCGGGTTTTTCCGCGGTCGGGTCGATACCTTTATCATGCGCATCATGGATATCGTCTTGGCCTTTCCCAGCCTGCTCCTGGCCCTCGTCCTCGTTGCCGTTCTCGGACCAAGCCTGATCAACGCCATGATCGCCATCGCCATCGTCCAGCAACCGCACTATGTCCGCTTGACACGGGCGGCGGTCATGACCGAGATGACCAAGGACTATGTTACCGCCGCCAGGGTTATCGGCATACGCTCCCTGCGCCTGATGTTTGTCACCATTCTCCCCAACTGCATGGCCCCGCTCATCGTCCAGGCGGCACTCAGTTTCTCGACCGCCATCCTTGATGCCGCGGCTCTTGGCTTTTTGGGCATGGGTGCCCAACCGCCGACGCCGGAATGGGGCACCATGCTGGCCGAGGCCCGCGAATTCATCCTGCGCGCCTGGTGGGTCGTGACCTTTCCGGGAGTGGCCATCCTTACCACCGTTTTGGCTATCAATATGATGGGCGATGGGCTGCGTGACGCCCTCGATCCAAAACTCAAACGTTCCTAAACGCGCCATGCCACTACTTGAAATTGACAACCTCAGCGTCACCTTTCAAACGGCCGGTGGCCTTTTTACTGCCGTTGACCGGGTCTCCCTGCACATAGAGCCGGGTGAGATTGTCTCCATCGTCGGCGAATCCGGCTCCGGCAAGTCGGTTGCCATGCTGGCCCTCATGGGCCTCTTACCGTGGACGGCGGGCGTTACCGCCGATGTCCTGCGCTTTGACAGTCAGGACCTCACCACCATCACCAAGCCTCAGCTTAGAAAGATCATCGGCAGCCAAATGGCAATGATCTTCCAGGAACCGATGACCAGTCTCAACCCCTGTTTCACCGTCGGCTTCCAGCTCACCGAAACCCTGAAAATCCACCTCGGCATGAACCGCGCCGAGCAGAAACGGCGGGCCATCGAACTCCTTGAACTGGTCGGCATTCCCGAGCCGGAAAAACGTTTGTCGGCCTACCCGCATCAACTGTCAGGCGGCATGAATCAACGGGTGATGATCGCCATTGCCATCTCCTGCAATCCGAGACTGCTCATCGCCGACGAGCCGACCACCGCCCTCGACGTTACCATCCAGGCGCAGATCCTCGATTTGCTCCTGAAACTGCAAAAAGAAAAAGGCATGTCGCTGGTCCTCATTACCCATGACATGGGCGTGGTAGCCGAGACCGCCGAACGGGTGTTCGTCCAATATGCCGGGCAACAGGTAGAACAGCAATCGGTCAAGGGACTGTTCGTCAGTCCGCACCATCCCTACACCCAGGCACTCTTGAACTCGCTGCCCGAGCGGTCGCATTCGCGGATTCTCCCGTCGATTGCCGGTATCGTTCCCGGTCAGTTCGACAAACCCCGAGGCTGCCTGTTTTCGCCGCGCTGCCACTATGTCACCGATCTTTGCCGGGAAAAACCGCCTATTGCCGGACCGGTCGAATTCGGCTATGCCCTGTGCCATTATCCGCTGGCTGAAGGGGTTCCAACCAACTATCCCGAGGAGGTGCGCGCATGAAAGGCGACATCGTTCTCGAAGCTAAAGACCTCACTCGCCATTATCACATTGATCGCGGCACCTTCAGGAGCCCTGCGGTCCTCAAGGCGTTGGACGGGGCGACCTTTACCCTCGCCAAAGGCCGGACCCTGGCCGTTGTCGGCGAATCCGGCTGCGGCAAATCGACCCTGGCGCGGCTGGTGACGATGATCGAAAAACCGACATCGGGGATGCTGAGTATCAGCGGCATTGATGTCAGGACCGCCGACAGGGCGACGCTGATGAATCTCCATAAAACCGTGCAGATTGTCTTTCAAGACCCTTACGGCTCGCTTAACCCACGGCAAAAAATCGGCCATGCCCTGGAAGAACCCCTTCTGGTCAATACCCCCATGGGCAAAAAGGAACGGCGGGATGCAGCTATGAACATCATCAACCTGGTCGGCCTCCGCCCGGAATATTATGATCGCTATCCACATATGTTTTCCGGCGGCCAGCGGCAACGCATCGCTGTTGCCAGAGCCCTCATGCTCAATCCCAACATCGTCGTCCTCGACGAACCGGTCTCGGCCCTCGACGTCTCCATTCGGGCACAGATTTTGAACCTCATCGCCCGCCTGCAGGAACAGTTCGAACTTGCCTATCTCTTTATCAGCCATGACCTGTCGGTGGTCAAACACATTGCCGACGAGGTTATGGTGATGTACCTCGGCAAACCCGTTGAATCCGGCAGTCGCGACACCTTATTTGCCAAACCGCACCACCCCTACACCCGGGCATTGCTGTCGGCGACCCCGGTTGCCGATCCGTTCCGGGTCAAGGAGCGCATCGTCCTGCACGGCGAGCTGCCATCACCCATCGCCCCGCCCTCCGGCTGCACCTTCCATCCACGCTGCCCGTCGATGACCGATATCTGTCGCGAGAAGGCGCCGGAAACGAGGGAGATTGACGGCTGCCGGGTGGCTTGCTATCATCCGAAGATCTATCCTTGATAAGTTTCAGTCTCTCACCTTTATTCCTGGAGAAATCATGAAATACATACCGGTAGCAGAAAACCATACCATCCCCGCCCTCGGCCTCGGAACCTGGAAATCAAACAAGGGGGAGGTCGCAACGGCGGTCAGCGAGGCCTTAAAGATCGGTTATCGGCATATCGACTGTGCCCCGATCTATATGAATGAACAGGAGGTGGGAACGGCGCTCGGCACCGCCCTGCAGTCAGGTGCGGTGCAAAGGGAGGAGCTGTGGATAACTTCAAAGCTGTGGAACAATGTCCATGCCAAAAAGCATGTTCGGCCGGCGCTGGAAAAGACCTTAAGGGAACTGCAACTCGATTATCTCGATCTCTTTCTCATCCACTGGCCGGTGCATTTTCAGCCGAATGTGATGTTCCCGAGACGCCCCGAGGAGTATATCGCTCCTGCGGACATTCCGATCGGTGAGACCTGGCAGGCCATGGAAACCCTGGTGGAAAAGGGTTTGTGCCGCTTCATTGGGATTTGTAATTTCAATCTTGGTCGCCTTCAGGAGCTGAAGGCGCAGGCACGCATTCAGCCGCTGATGAATCAAATCGAGCTGCATCCCTATCTGCAGCAGGTGGAAATGCTTGAGTATTGCCGGGCGAACGGCACGCTCCTCACCGCCTATGCGCCGCTCGGCTCAGGCGACCGACCGGCAGGCATGAAAAAGGCCGACGAGCCCTCCTTGCTTAATCATCCGACCATTCTTGAGATCGCCGCCAAACAACGGTTCACCTCCGGCCAGGTTCTTTTGGCCTGGGCCTTATCGAGAGGAACGGTGGTCATCCCAAAATCGATCAATCCCGGTCGTCTGCGGGAAAACTTTGCGGCCGCCGATTTGTCTCTTGACCCCGACGATATTAAGGCCATCAACACCCTGGAAGCAGGCTTTCGCTATGTCGATGGCTCATTTTTCGCAAGTCCCGGATCTCCTTACAGCGTGGCGGGTCTCTGGGGTTAAGTTACCAACCTGTTCACCACCGCCAGGGCCTCATCGAGCATCTTTCCGCTATACCTGTGCCTCAACCCGGCGGCAAGCATTTCATAGGTGAGCAGGCTCCCTTCCCGCGCCACCACTGCCAAAGCCGCCAGGACCTGCTCCGAGGAACGGATCTTCAGGCCGGCAAAATCGATGTCGATGACCCTCGCCCCGGTATCCGGCAGGGAGAGTTCACCGTCTTTCACGACCAGCGATTCCTCGGAAAGCGTAGCGAACACCTTTTTCCGCCTGGCCACTCCCTCGGCGGCAACACACACAACGACCGCCGGCGTGCCGATTCCGGTATATTCGATCGGTTGGCGATCAAGCACCACCTCGGCGATGGAGTGGCCGCGCAGGACGGTAATCGGATAATCGTTTTTCTGGCTGACATGCAGCCCGCCACTCATCCCGGCAAGGCAGAGGATTTCCCCGGCGGTATTGATATATTGCCCAGCCGACCCGAGAAGCAGCACATCACAGCGCTTGCGGATCGGGGCCTCACAGATCACCGCTACGCTTATGGGTCTGGAAGCGGCAGGGGCACTGCCTGCCAGCCGGAAATAATGGGCAGCATACTCCTCCCGTTCATTGGCGGCAACCGGTCCGGTAGTCAAGGAACTCTTCTTGATATCCTCTTCCATTTGCGCCAGGGTGACCCGGTTTCTCTTGGTATAGCGTCCCGGACAAAGCCCCCAGATATCAATCAGGGAGAAACCGGGATAACGAATGGCATCTGCAAGATGGTCGGCGAGCTCGCGACCGGTGGCCATGGTCCGGTCAACATACGGAGCACCGGCGGCAACGGCTACCTTGCAGATATCAAGCGGTGCCTCCAGTTCATTGAGAAAACCCGAGGAGGTCTTCCCGGTTGTCGGGGTGGTGGCCGAGCACTGGCCACCGGTCATGCCGTAGTTGAAATTATTGAGTATCAGCAGAGTGATATCAAGATTTCGCCGACAGCTGCTGAGAACGTGGGCGCCACCAATCCCTAAGCCCCCGTCGCCCATGACGACGATCACCTTGAGATCCGGTCTGGCCATTTTCAGTCCGGTTGCATAGGTCAGGGCGCGGCCGTGCAGGCCATGAAAGGCGTGGGTATTAAAAAAGGTGTCAAAGAGTCCGGAACAGCCGATATCGCTGACGATTGCCACCTGGTTGCCGGGAAGTTCGAGCATCTCCAGGGCCTGGTCAAGACCACGAACAACCGCTTCATGGGCACAACCCGGACAGAACACCGGCGGACGTTCGCGGTTCAACAAACTGGTCATGATCGCACCTTCAGAACAATATCTTGCGAGTTTATCAGTTCGCCATTCATCCGACCGTAAAAACGCACCGGAATGTTGCCGGCCAGTCGCTCGATTTCCCGCACATACTGCCCGAGATTCATCTCGATGACAACCACCCTGGTTTTGCCGTGCAGGTGCTGCCGGATACACTCCTCCGGTACCGGGTAGAGGGTTTTGAGAATGAGTAAAGCCACTTTGTCGCCCGCCTCACGCAGCTGCCGCACCGCCGTTTTCGCAGCCCTGGCGGTCACCCCATACACCACCATGAGTATGGAATCTTCCGCATGCCCGTCATATTCGTATAAGGTAAAATCGCCGACGGTACTCAGCAGCTTCTCCTGCATCCGCAAGATTCCGGCCTCAATGACTGCCGGATCGGTGCTGATATACCCATCCTCGCCGTGCGTTGAGGAGGTCTGCCGGGAAAGCCTTGCCCCGCCCATCGGCAGGAAGGGGGGGACCTTTTCACCGGGCAGAGGTGCAAAGGGACGCCCCGAGTAATCCGCCGGGCAGGGTTTCCGCACTTCCGGTTCCGGGATCGTCAGGGTATCCAGATCGATGTTCTCGCGGGTCATGCCGATTTCCTTGTTGGAGGCAATGAACACCGGACAGAGGTAGCGTTCGGCAAGATTAAAGGCCTGTATAGTCAACAGGTAGCAATCCCGCACATCGACTGGGGCCAGAACGATGACCGGCATGCCGCCGCTGTTGCCCCAACGCAAGAATTGAATATCGCCGTCGGCCCCCTTGGTGGCCGAACCGGTAGACGGGCCAAGGCGCTGCACATCGACGATCACCAGAGGAATTTCGCCGCCGATGGCAAAGGATATCTGCTCACTGTAGAGACTTATCCCCGGTCCCGAGGTTGCCGTCATGGCCTTTAAACCGGCCATCGAGGCCCCGAGGCAAAAGCCGATGGAGGCTATCTCATCCTCGCCCTGCATGCAGACCCCGCCAGTCGGCGGCAGAAGTTGCAGCATCTGTTGATAGATTGAGGTGGCGGGGGTGATGGGATAACCGGCAAAAAACCGACATCCGGCCGCCACTGCCCCCCTGGCTATTGCTTCATTACCTTCTATGAAACTTTGTATCATGCACTTTTATCAAGGATTGACGATTTTATACGACTCGAATTCCCCTTTGTCGTTGATGAGGATTACCACCGCACTTTTCACCGGATTGCCGGCAACATTCATGTCGAGGGTGCCTGATACTCCTTCAAAACCCTTAATCGCTGCCAGTTTATCTTTTATCGCCGCCCGATTTTCAACGAGATTGGGCTGCAGACTCCCCAGGGAACTGATAGCAGTAAGGAGGAGATCCATCGCATCATATCCGAGGGCCGCATACCCGGTCGGCAGCTGATTGTACTTCGCTTGATACTGATCGACAAATATCTTGGTCTTGCCCTTGGCACCAACAGCCCCGAAATGGGAGCTGTAATAGAGTCCCTTGCACAGATCACCGCAATTGGGCATGAGGTCGGAGGACTCCCAGGCATCGCCCCCAAGAATCATCTTCTTCCAGCCTCTGGCTCTTGCCTGCCCGATAATCGACGGTATTTCATGGGAATATTGGGGCAGGAACAAGACATCGGCGTCGGAGGCCACAATTTTATCGAGATGGGCGGCAAAGTCTTTTTCTTTAGTCAAAAAGTTTTCAAAGACAACAACGGAGTTCGGTCCCATCTTGGCCTCAAAGGCGGCTTTAAAAAATTCCGCCAATCCCTTGGGATAAGGGCTGGCAATATCATACAGAACGGCGGCTTTCTTCGCCTTGAGATCATTGACCGCAAAACTGGCCATCACCTCCCCTTGAAAGGGGTCGAGGAAACAAGCGCGGAAGACAAATGGTCGGTTTTCCGTGGTTTTCGGATTGGTTGAGGTAGGCGAAATCATCGGAGTTTTAAAGGCCTCGGCAATACCTCCGGCCGGGATGGCGCTGGAACTGGCGTTCGGCCCAACTACCCCCAAGACATTATGCTTGGTGATCAGCTCCAGGCTGGCGGTAACCGCCTTCTGGGGACTGGATTCATCGTCGGCATAGACGAATTCAACCTCATATCGGTTATTGCCAATCCTCAGACCACCACTACTGTTGATCTGTTCTCTGAGCAATTCCGCCCCTTCCTTGGTGCTGATTCCCGTCGCCTGTCTGTTGCCGGTTAAGGAGAGGTTCAGCCCGACAGTTATCTTCTCTCCAGCCAGGGCGCTGCCAGGATGGGTGAAGGGCAAGAGCAGGAAAAGCATGAGAGCCAGATGAAAAGCTGATTTCGGGTTCATTTTTTCTACCTCCATTTTGTTGTTGTTGTATCCAACTGTACCCGCAGACTATTAACCATTGATAAATGGCTAACCTCAATAAACCCTGCAAAAATCTTATCCTCAAAAAGATACCTTTATAAAAAATCGGGCCGAGATCGCGGTTGCTGCTCGTTCATATTATGTGTAAAATAAAGATGTTCCTGCAATTTTTGCTTTGCTTGAAAAAGCGTATCCTGTTTCTTGCCGACCTACAACAATTTTCTTAATTGTTGGTAAAGAATTGAAATAGCATTTATATTTACACTTGGTCAGGGACCGGTCCAGAAACAAGCAACAGAAGGCACAGCCATAGAATTTGCCATGGAATTGATAGATACCCATTGTCACCTTGATATAACAACGTTTGCAGGGCGTTTTGAGAATCTGCTGAAGAATGCCAGGCAGGCAGGTGTATCGCAGATGGTTCTGCCGGGGGTCGACCGGGATGGATGGGAGCGAATGATGACCCTGTGCCGCCAAGAGGAAGGACTCTTTGCCGCCCCGGGCCTGCATCCCCTGTACCTCGCCCACCATCATCCTCGGCATCTTGAAGAACTTTCGGTTTTGGCGACGGGCGGCAAGATCGTGGCGATCGGCGAAATCGGTCTTGATTATCATGTACCTGATCTTGATCGGACCGTGCAGCAGCAGCTCTTCGAGCAGCAGCTGAGTATCGCCGCCGCTGCCGGGCTGCCGATTCTCCTCCATGTCCGCAAGGCCCACGACCAGGTGCTGGCGACCCTGAGAAGAAAACGATTTCCCCATGGTGGAATCGTCCATGCCTTTAACGGCAGCCTGCAGCAGGCCTGTCAGTTTATCAACCTTGGTTTCGTTATTGCCATCTGCGGGACGATTACCTACGACAGAGCCAGACGGATCAGAAAAATTGCCGCTGAACTGCCGCCGGAGGCACTGGTTTTGGAAACCGATTCCCCGGATATCCCCCTTGCCGGCCATCGGGGTGAAGATAACCTGCCGGAATACCTCCCCGAGGTGCTGGCCGCCCTGGCAGCCCTGCGTGGTGAAGAAAAAGAGCTCACCGCCCGATGTACCACCGCCAATGCCAAGCGAGTGCTGGGGATTCCGGACTGAATGCGGGAAAACGCCCCCATCACCCCTCCTCAACCATCCGGAAAATGCTCTCAAGGTCCGGTCTATCGGCCGGACCGCTGCCGATATGGTGGAATCGCACCCGACCGTCGGGATCAAGCAGTACATTGCCGCCGCGTTGATGGATATCGGCGGCTGACGGCAAAATTTTTCGCCCTCTGAGGAGGAGTTGCAGATAGGCCAGCAGGGTACGCGGGCCCCAAAGGTCCCAAAAGCCCGCCCGGAGCATCCCAAAATAGCGGTACATTTGCCTGTCGCTATCGCAATAATAATAGGAAAACTGCGGGCTTGCCTGCCTGCTCGGTTGCTCGAAGGTGATAACCATGACCTTCATCCCCAGCCGTTCCATACGCCCTTGGTGTTGCCACAACTGTGACAGGTGCTCCCGGCAGGGCAGTCAGGCGAGATGGCGGTGAAAAACCAGCAACAGCCAGCTTCCCCGAAATTCCTCCAGGCGGACCTCGCAACCCTTATGATCGGTTACGGCCAAAGACGGGGCCACCTGCCCCACTTTGCTGCCTGACATGGCATCGAATTTCATTTTTGTCACTCCGGAAGGGTTGGTGTCGCCGGAAATTATTACCAAATGGACGGCAGATGACTCTCGGGGCACGTCGCGGGGAGATTATCGGTGGTGAATCTCCATGACATTACCCGACGTTTTGGTATAATGCACCTTTCCGATGGACGCAACAAGGCAAAATCGCCGAATCTGCCTGCACCCTTCCACAATTCGTCATCGCCTGCAAATCAAACGCTTCCAATTAATTACTCTATGAGCAGACCAAATATCATCCTCACCGGCTTCATGGGCTCGGGAAAAACCACTGTCGGTAACTTACTGGCGGGGCAACTCGATTACGACTTCGTGGATACCGATCATTTGATCGAACAGCGGGCCGGCATGACTGTCCAGGAACTGTTCCGGACCAAAGGCGAGGCGGTGTTTCGTGAGATGGAGGCGGTAGTGGCCAGGGAACTCGGAGCAAAAGAGGGGATGGTCGTCTCCACCGGCGGCCGGTTGATGCTCGACCCCGGCAACGCCAAGGCCCTCGGCGACACCGGCCGGGTCTTCTGTCTGGTCACCACCCCGGAAGAGATTTTCAAACGGGTCTCAACCGATGTCGGGGACAAACGGCCCCTCCTGGCAACGGCCAATCCGATGGACCGAATCATCGGCCTGATGCAGGAACGGGAGGCGGCATACGGTCAATTTTCCCAGCTGGTGACTACAGCCAAATCGGCCGACGAGGTAACCCAGAATCTCTTAGGTATTTTCCAGGCGAATCCGGATCTCCGGCTGCCCATTACCGCCAAGGAGATACGGTATGAATATTTCGTCGGTGGCGGCTTGTTGCCGTTTGTCGGCAAACTGGCCGGAATACGCGGACCATTGACCATCATCACCGACAGCAATGTCGGGCCGATGTATGCAAAAAGCTGCGGTGCGGTGGATTGTGTCATCACCATCCCGACCGGCGAGGAATGCAAAACACTCGCCACGGTACAGTCGGTCAGCGAACAACTGGTGGAGCAAGGCATCGACCGAGACGGTACCATTATCGCTTTGGGTGGGCCGGTGGTCGCCAGTATCGCCGGTTTTGTCGCCGCCACCTATATGCGAGGCATCGACCTGGTGCACTGCCCGACCAGCTTACTCGCCATGGCCGACACCAGCATCGGCGGCAAGGTGGGGATCAATCTGCCTCAGGGCAAGAACCTCATCGGCGTCTTCAAGATGCCGAAGGCGGTCATCGCCGACATCACTACCCTGCAGAGCCTCCCGCCGCAGGAGTTTGCCGCCGGCATGGCGGAGATCGTCAAACATGCCCTGATCGGCGATCCATCCTTGCTCGATAAAATCGAGCAAGGCGACTGGCGGCGGAAAGCCGGGGAATTGCAGACCCATCTAGCGGAACTCCAGGACATCGTTGCCCAGGCGATCCGGGTGAAGATCGGCATCGTCCAGGAGGATCCCTTCGACCGGGATCGCCGGGCCATCCTCAACCTCGGCCATACCTTCGCCCACGCCATCGAAACGGTCTCCGGCCATAGCCTGCGGCACGGCGAGGCGGTGGCCATCGGCCTGGTCGCCGCCATCAATCTGTCGGTGCGCCTCGGCCACTGTCCGGCTGCCCTCCAGCAGCGCATCGAGACGGTCCTCACCCACCTCGGGCTGCCGATCCGCGTGCCGCAGACGGTGGACCCGGAGGTCCTGTACCGGGTAATGCTCCGCGACAAGAAGAAAAAGGCCGGAATCCTGCGATTCGTCCTTCTCAGAAATATCGGCGAGGTCTTTCTCGCCGATGGTGTGCCGCAAAAAGCGATTGGCGAGACAATCCGAGAGTTGCGTGCTTAACAAGTCATCAAGCCCCATACAGCAGGGCCATGCCGGTGCGCAGCTCGCCGATAGAAATCTGCCCCGGTGCCGAGGCCTTGCTGCCGATGGCAAAGGTGATATCCGAGCCGAAAAGACCCCCGGCCAGGCGGGTGATCACCCCTTCCACACCCATGGCCATGGTGACGATGGGGATGGTCACCGCCCCATTTCTCGCCTTGTTGGTGGCGGTTAAAAGCGTCAGGACATCGGCGTAGCTTTTGGGCATGACCGCCAGTTTGCTGATATCCGCCCCGGCGTTCTGGCCCTCAAGGAGTTTTGCGAGAATGAAGGCCTCATCCGGAGTCTCCTGAAAATTATGGTGGGAGAAAATGAGCTTGCAGCCGCCGGCTGCCGCTGCCGTCCGTACCGCGGCAAGAAATTCCACGCCGTTGCATAACTCGACATCGACCAGGTCTACTTCTCCGGAGGCCATGAGTGTGGTAATGAGTTCCAATCGTTTTTCTGCTGGAATCGCCTTGAAGCCCCCTTCCTGATCGATGCGGCAGGTGAAAATCAGCGGAATATCGCCGATGGCCCGCCGCAACCCACGCAGGGCCTCGCGGCACTCCTTAACCTCGGTCGCCTTGGTAAAGGCATCGACCCGCCACTCCAGCAGGTCGGGCCGCAAGGCTACCAGTTCTCTTGCCTGGCCGAGGAGCGCGTCAATATCCTGGGCCACCAGCGGCAAACAGATGAGCGGCCTGACGCCGCCGATCACCGTATTCCGTACCGTCACCTGAACTTTACTCTGTTGTCTCATGCCATTTTCTTTTTCGTTGTCTTTTTTCTTTGTCGAGGTCGACGATCGAAGGTGGGTAAGTCAAATATATTACGAGAATTTTTCATAGAGCACAAGAACGCTGATGGGCAAATACCCGCTTCATCCGACCCGGCAAGGGTCGGTGCAGGGCCTCCTCAAGGAAGGTGACCGCCCCGAGCAGGCTATCCAGTGAAATCCCGGTGGCAATCCCCATCGATTCGAAGAGATTGACCGCGTCCTCGGTCGGCACATTGCCCACCGCCCCGCGGATGAACGGACAACCGCCCAGGCCGCCGGCGCAGACATCAAAGGTGCGCACACCCTCCTCGTAGCCGCAAAACATATTGGCAAGGCCCAAGCCCCTGGTGTCGTGGAGATGCAGGGAGAGCCGGACCCGGGGCACGGCTTCCGCCACCCGCCGCACCAGGGAACGGATGGTGACCGGGGTGGCCATGCCGGTGCTGTCGGCCAGATTAATCTCCTCCGCCCCGGCGGCAGCCATCTTCACTGCGGCGGCCACTACCACCTCCGGCGCAATCGTCCCTTCGTAGACGCAACCGAAGGCACTCTGCAACCCGGCTCGGACCGTCAGCCCCTGGCTCTTGGCACTGGCGATCAACTCGACCATGGCGGCCAGCGCCTCGGTTGCCGAGCGTCCGGCGTTTTTTTTGCTATGGCTGTCACTGATCGACACCGACATACCGACATGACCAACCCCGCAGGCGAGTGCCCGATCCAGCCCCTTGCCGTTGAGGATGAGGGCCGAGATTACCGTCCCTTGTTGTTGTCCCAGACAGCGGACCAATTCGTCGGTATCGGCCATCTGCGGCATAACCTTCGGACTCACGAACGATCCGACCTGAATCCGTTGCACCCCGGCCCCGCGCAATAGATGGAACAGCTCGATCTTCTGTGCGGTCGAGAGGATCTGCGATTCGCTTTGCAGGCCATCCCGCAAAGCTCCGTCTTCCAGGAGCAGCTCCGGCTGCGTCTGTTCCTTTTGCATCGATCCCCTCTTTTTGAGGCGTAAATATCATCCGGCATAAGTTTGCCAACGGATCGTGTCCGACACCCTTTGACCATCTTATGCCGGAACATTATTCTGGTCAACAGAATAGCCACTCGGTGACAATGGGGGGTCTCAACGCCATTTAGTCCCATCAAACTGAACACCACCGGTACCGATCACCAGTCACTGGAATATCCTTGACATCTATTCTTCCGGTAAGCATATCTCCTATGTCGTACTGATTGACCGGAAATAATTTTCACCAGGGAGGGCGGCATGGAAGTCATTGGCACGATCATTCCGATCTTTGCCATCATCATCCTCGGATGGGTGGTGCGGAAAAGGGGTCTTATCACCGAAGAGTTTCTCGAACCGGCCAACCGGTTGGTGTTCCATCTCTCTCTTCCGGCAATGATCTTCAATGCCATCGCCAAGGCCGACTTCCACAAAGAGTTCGACGGTCGGGTGCTGGGTATTACCCTGCTGTCAGCCGCCACCATTTATTTGCTCGCCGAACTCCTGGCGAGAGTCGCTAAGATGGCTCCTGCCCGCGCCGGGGCCTTCGTCCAAAGTTCGGGGCACGGCAACCAAGCCTATATCGGGCTGCCCATCGCCCTCTACTACCTGGGCGAAGTCGGGCTTGCCAAGGCCTCCATCGTCTGCGGTTTTCTCATGATCCTGCAAAACATCCTGTCGGTTGTCGCCTTGCAACTGCACGGCACCTCGACCAAGGGTCTGCCGAGTCCGAGGGTTCTAGCCGGGAAACTGCTCGGCAACCCGGTGATTCTCGGTGCCATGGCTGGAATCGTCATCTCTGCCCTGGCTCTCCCCATTCCGAGAGTCATCGGCCGGGTCCTGCAAATCCTCGGCGGCCTGGCCCCGCCCATGGCCCTGTTGCTCATCGGCGCCTCACTGTCTCTGGAACTGATGCGCAAATACCTCCGCCCGACCATGGGGGCAGTGACAATGAAACTTTTGGCCTTGCCGGCACTGGGCTTGTTGCTCTTTCATCTGTTCCACCTCGGCCCCGCCGACTATCTGCCGGCGCTGATCCTGCTCGCCTCGCCCACCGCCACCGTCGCCTATGTGATGTCGAGAGAGATGCGCGGCGATGCCGACTTCATCGTGGCCACCATCTCCGCCAGTACTCTTTTTTCTTCCCTCTTCATCATGGCCTGGTTGACACTGGTTGCCGGTTTTGCCGGCTGAGTGTGACTCTTTTACATCCACGCCGGTTTTCGGTCGAAAAATCCATGCACTAAGGACCCTTTTATGAATACTCCAACCCTAACTCTGTTTCTCGTCATTATCCTCGAAGGCTACGTAGTGCTGTCCGCCGAGCTGTTGGCCATCCGCCAGACCATCCCCTATGTCGGCAGCAGCACCGATACGGTGTCGATCATCATCGCGGCGGTGCTCATGCCACTTGCCCTGGGCTATTATGCAGGCGGTCGTTTCCGGCCCGGTTTTCATGCCGGCAGCTACCTACGGGTGCGCGATCGACTGATTACCAATATCCTCATCGCTATGCTCTTTCTCCTCTGCGGCCTTTCCTATCCCTTGCTTTCAGCTTTTTTTATTTTTTTGCTCGATCACGGCCCCAATAACCGCATACTCCTCACCGCCTGCTATGCCCTGCTCTTTCTGGTCACTCCGGTGTATCTGCTGGGCCAGACCATTCCGCTTATCTCCAACTATTTCGGAAAAGAAAAACTGGCGCAGATCACCGGTCGAATCCTCTTTTTCTCGACCCTCGGTTCTTTTTTGGGGGCGATTCTCTCGACCCTGGTGATGATGAGCATCTTCGGTGTCAACCATACGGTATCGCTGCTCTTTGTGCTCCTTGCCGGCCTGATTTTTCTTCTCGGCAAGAAAAAGCTCTCGCGGCAAACCGCCGCCGCCACCCTCCTCGCTCTTATCGCCCTTGCCGTCAACTCCGACTATGTCCAGGGCCTCTTGCATATCATTAAAAACAACACCTACAACACGATCATGGTGACCGAGGACATGGGCACCCGCCGTCTTTATCTGAATAACGACAGTTCCTCCCTTTTCACCGACGACAAAAGAAAGCACGATTACATCGACTTTGTCGAACGTCAGACCATCCTGCCGATTCTCAACAGCAATCCGCCAAAGGATATCCTGGTGATCGGAGCCGGTGGTTTCACCTTCGGCTATGCCGATAGCAACAATCACTATGACTTTCTCGATATCGACGGCAGCCTGCAGCAAATCGCCGAAGAATATCTGCTGAAAGAACCCCTGACCGCCAACAAAACCTTCCACCCCGTTCCGGCGCGGGCCTGGCTGGCCGGAACGGGGAAGCACTATGACCTGATCTTCATGGACGTGTTCCAAGGCAACCTGACCATCCCCGAGCATCTCGTCACCCGCGAGTTTTTTCTGCAGATCAAAGAGCACCTCAATCCCGGCGGAGTGATGGCCGCCAACATCGCCGCCTCACCGAACTTCGCCGGCACCTTCAGCCGCACCATCGACAACACCCTCCGCTCGGTTTTCCCCAATCTTTCAAGACACCTGATGCATGGCCAGTATCAGGCCTGGAACGACAATCCGGACGTCGTCGGCAACGTCATCTATCTCTACCGCTATTCTCCGGAGGAAGATCCCGATTGCATCTACACCGACAATAAAAACCGCGTCTTCTATGACCGGCCTACCGGGCGCAGCGGCAAGCTGTCGACCGTCGGCCGACTCGGCATGTAGACTCGTGCCGATACAACCTGTTACAATTCGTTACCACCTTGAAAGGAAGGTTTCCCCGGCCTGTGTTAGGGTAATGGAGAATAACGGGAGTCACTTCGCTCCCATCATCCATATTCTTATCAAGGGGAAACACCATGAAAAAATGGGCAATCATTATCACCACATTATTGACGGGCGGCACTCTACTGTTGTTTGGCGGCTGCCGCCATGGCCACAACCAGGCAGAGCACCTCGACTTTGTCTTCAACTATCTGGAAGATGTCCTCGATCTGGATACGGTTCAGCAAGCAAAACTTGCCGAAATCAAAAAAGAATTAACCGCGAAGGCGGATTCCTTGAAGGCTTCCCGAGAGAAGATGCAGCCGATATTCAAAGAGCAGCTGGCCGCCGACAAGATCGATACCAAGGTCATCAAAGAGGCCATCGCTGTGCATCGTCAACAGCTTGATGGCGTCATTGACCTGGCGATCGACCGCTTGGCCGAATTCCATGCGCTCCTTACCCCGGCGCAGCGGCAAAAACTGCTAGCCAAACTGGAAAAATGGCATAAGTGTCAGGAAAAGTTCTAAGGTGAAACAAAAGGACACCGGGAGGAGAAGGCTTGCAACCACCGCCCGGTGTCGTATACTTCTGTCTTGTAACTCTGCCCGGGCAAGATTGTTTTATGAATACCAGAATCCTTATCATCGACGACGACCACAAGTTGAACCAGCTGCTGGAGACCTTCTTTGCCGGTTTCAACATGGAAGTCGACAGCGCCACCAGGCCATCGGCGGGACTGAGGTTGCTCAGAGACCGCCAGCCCGACTTGGTTATCCTCGATCTCATGCTGCCGGAGATGGATGGTTTCGCGGTTTGTCGAGAGATCCGCCGACTGTCCCGGGTGCCGATCATCATGCTCACCGCTCGCGGCGACCTGGCGGACCGCATCGTCGGCCTTGAGCTGGGCGCCGATGATTACCTGGCCAAGCCATTCGAGCCGCGGGAACTTGTCGCCCGAATTCAATCGGTCCTGCGTCGCTGCCGCCAGACCTCGCAACCGGAGAGCATCGAGGCCGGCCGGGTGCACATCGACCGGGTCGCCCACACCGCCTCCCTCGACAACAAGGCCATCGATCTGTCCACCAACGAATATGACCTGCTGGCCCTCCTCGCCGGCCAGCCGGGCAGGGTCTTTTCCCGTGACGACATACTGCAGGAACTGCGCGGCATGGATTGCGACGCCTTCAATCGCACCGTCGATATCACCATCAGCAGGCTACGCCAGAAACTGGGGGATGATCCCCGCTATCCACGCCTGATCAAGACGGTGTGGGGTTCCGGCTACTCTTTTATGGGAGGCAGCGGCGGTAAGGATGCAACCGATGCGTAGGCTTCGCAAGCTCTTTTCTTCGGTCTTTGTCAAGCTCCTCCTGGTCTGTCTCCTGGCGTGGCTGCTGATCACCGTTTCCGTGAGTATCCTCATTATCAGCCACAGGTTTATGGCCGGCGGCCCCTATAATCACCTCATCATCGACTATCTCAATTATATAGTTGCCGACCTTGACGGACAACAGGAGCGGGCTGCAGTGATCGCCGACAGGCTGCATATCGGCATCATGTACCTGGGGCCGGGAAAACCGTGGGCAAGCGGCGACCTCCCCATACCCGCCAATCTGCACTTTTTCCAGCCACCGGACAATACCCGCCTGGCCTATGCCTTTGGTCATAATGTCAAATATATCCGCTATCAACAGCCGACTGGAAGCTATATCTTCGCCGTACCCGACCGCGACCCGGACGACTGGCTGCAGTCGCACCTCCACTTTTTAGCCCTGGTCATCATCGCCCTGATCTTTGCCGGCACATATTTCCTGATACGTCGCATCCTCGCGCCGATCTCCGTCCTGCACGAAGCTACCCAAAAGGTCGGCAAGGGCGATCTCAACCACGAAGTACAGGTGCCGGGCAATAGTGAACTGGCGAGGCTCGCCGACAGTTTCAACCTTATGGTCCGCCAGGTACGCGAGATGCTTGTCGCCAAGGAGCAATTGCTGCGCGATGTCAGCCACGAACTGCGCTCCCCTCTGACCCGGATCAAGGTGCTCCTGGAAATGGTCGAACCGCCGGCAAGGGTTGAACAGATTCGCTGCGACATTAGAGAACTTGAGGAACTGATTACCTCAATCCTTGAGACCGCCCGCCATTTCCATCAGCTGAACCGGCTGACCATGGAGGACGTTGACCTGCACGCCCTGGTTGCCGAGGTGATGGAGCGACGGGGAGACGGGGAGACCAACGTTATTCTTGAACCGTCCGACCGAACGGTTCTCCTAAAACTCGACCGGCCTCTGATGCAAAGGGTGGTGGACAATCTCTTGAAAAATGCCCTGATCCACGGCCGACCGGCTACCGGGCCGGTCAGGGTGCGGGTGCAGCATGGCAACAACTGCAGCGAATTAACGATAACCGACAGCGGTCCGGGAATTAGCGAACACGACCTGCCCCACCTCATGGAACCCTTCTATCAGGCGGATAAATCCCGCAGCGGCGAAAACGCCGGTTTCGGTCTCGGCCTCAGCCTCTGTAAAACCATCGTCGAGGCCCATGGCGGAGAACTCATCCTCACCAGTCAGCTCGGTCGGGGGACGGAAGCTTTGGTACGTTTGCCGTGTGAGATTATGTGACTTGTAAGGAGTGGATGGTATTGACGACGATTTGCCGGTCTGGTACCCCAGCGATAACCAATATCCAAATCATGATTCAGCACACCACCTGTGACGATCATCCCTTTGCCACTTTTACTTGTCGGAGACAAGCGTATTTCGCTCTCCCAAAAACGCAATGGCCATACAGATAATATCCTGTTTTTAATGTGTTTATCTTCATGTATTGCGTTTTTTATTGCGTTTGAATTAAGTGTATACGTAATTCAAACGCAATACATTATCCATTTCCGGGGAACCATAAAGCGCCTCTGGTCTTCCCGATTACATAAACAGCTTCTTCTTTTTTCAATTCCCGCAGAAGAGTCTGGACCTGGTGATTGGTCAATGAGGGCAGAACCTGCAGCAAGTCCTCAAGGCGTGACCCTGTTTTTTTGTTGCCTTGTATATGCTTGAGCAGCAAAGCCTTGTTTGTCTCACGATCCAGACCTTTCTTTCTGGTATAAACGCCTTTCTTGCCGGCAAGAGCATAAAAACTTTTTGCAAGGACATACTTACCTTTTCCCACTCTTTCAATAGCGCCGTGATCAAGCAACCTCGTGATTCTGTCTGCAGAATCAGGAGGAGCAGGTATCCCTTTATGGAGGGAATCCAGTAGGAGAAAATCTTTTGTTGTAAAAGACGCCAGGGTTTTACGACCAATTTTTTCCAGGAATTGTAAAAAGATCGGGTCTTGTATCTCTCCGCGCAGGGTGAGCGATACCTGATAATCATCGGTGTCACTGAAGTCAGGTATGGGCTTGCTTTCTTTAATACATTCCTCGAACATGCGGTTTGCACCCTGACCGGATCTTTCGACAAGTCCACATCTGGCAAAGACTTCGGCTATGCGGCGGTTGCGTGGCGCTTGTCGCCACAAAATATTTTCGACCGTTATACCGGGGGGAAACCCGCCAGGGCTGACAATCTCCAGTCGCGTGGGATATTGACGAATAAATACCGATCCGGCAAAACGGTAATCCCTGTGTTATGCCAAGCAAATTGTTATGTAAAGCAGGCTCGCACAAGCAGTATAAAAGCTTCTTGATGGCGCTCACCCGCTTTGCATAACGTATACAGCTCAAAATGTCGACTAAATGTTATTTCTAAGCCAGTCCAATAATTTGTTCTTCTCTGATAAGCTGTACTTGCCCCCGTCGCCTAAAACCACGCTGTGCTCCAACAGATGCCGCTTTTTGATGACGGGGCTTATCTTCGCATACACCTCGGTCGTGGTGACAGACGAGTGGCCGAGGAAGTCCCTTATGTACACCAAGTTCACCCCGGCCTCCAAAAGGTGGACCGCCTTGCTGTGGCGAAACGTGTGATTGGTGACCTTGATGCGAAACATCGATCCGTCCCTGGCCTTGGCCAGCGCGACGTACTTGTCGATGATATGCTGGACGCCTGCGCGGCTCAGCTTCTTCCCCTGGCTGTTCGCAAACAACGGTGCGCCCGGATCGCTGACGCCGTGGATTGCCATGTACTTACCGACTATGGATGCGACGTCTGGGCTTATCGGTATCAGCCGCACCTTGCGCCCCTTGCCGTGCAACTCCACCCTCGGGCTCTCGCTGATCTGTATCTGGGAGGGCGTGAGGTCTGCGAGTTCCTGAACGCGAGCGCCGGTCTCGTAAAGCATGGCCAAAATCGCCAGGACGCGGATACCTTTCTTGGTGGATGGATCGGGGACGGACAGCAGCAGTCTCACCTCCTCGACAGCCAAGTAGCCCATGGGCTTCTGGTCGGCCTTTTTGAACGAAATCGACAGCACTCGCGAGCACTGGTCGTAGCAGGACAGATCCTTTCTCTGAACGTACCGCACGAAGGAATGGATGGCGGCGAGGCGCTGGTTGCGCGTCACGGCACTGACGTTCCGGTCCTTCTCTAGATGGAGCAGGAACCTTGACACGGAAGCCTCGTCCAGGTCCTTGAGCACGACAGCCGCCCTGGGTCTGTCGCGCCCGATATATTCAAGAAACTGGACCATGGTATCGCGGTAGGAACGAATCGTATTTGGCGATGCCCCGACTTGGAGCGGCAGGTGTTCGCCGAAGTATTTGGTGATGAGGTAGGCCAGGCTATTTACCATTGCGATCACCCTCCTTCGGGAACAGCCCCGGCGCGTATAGGCGGCTCTTCTCCTCGATATCGCGGAAATTCTCTTCAACGAGCCGTAGGTAGTACTCGGTCTCGGAGATGGTCTTGTGCCCGAGGTAGGTGCACAGCAGCGGAGCCGATGCATACAGGTCTAACCCTCGCCTGTCCATCTGCTCAAGGGCATGCACGCAGAAGGTGTGCCTGAGGTCGTGGATGCGTGGCCCCCTGGCGCCCTTGCGCCTGGGGATTCCGGCGGCTACCAGCAGATCGCGATACATCGCATAGAGCTTGTGATCCCCGAGGCGGTTGCCCCTGGAGTTTTGGAACACGAAAGAGTCGTCATCTATACCCACGCAGAACAATCCGCAGTAACTCTCCATCGCCCTTATCACAGAGCCAGAAGCGGCCACGATGCGGCTCGTGCCGTTCTTGCCCCCCATAATCCTGACGGTCCCAATGTCCAGGTTCACGTCGCGTATCCTGAGATTGAGCGCCTCGCACTTCCGCAAGCCGCAGCCGTAGTAAAGGGACATCAACGCGGCCATGGTCGCAGCGTCGCGGTCTCCCCGGCGCTTGCGCCACATATCCCCAGCGGCGGCAAACAGTGCGGCTATCTGGTCGTGGGTAAAGATGTACGGCAAGAAGGTCCGCTCCCACGCGCCCCTTGGGTACTCGCGCGTGCAGACGTCCGCGAACCCTCGCCCGGTGAGATAGCGGCAAAAGCAGTTAAGGGCGCTGATCCTCTTCCACTGGTTGGATCGACGCTCGTCCCCGCGTCTGGCCGACCATAGCTCGAATATCTCCTCGCTTACCGCTACGTCTGTCATCCCGTGCTCGGCGAAGAAGCGGTCGATCTCCTTCAGGCGTTGGAGGATGGTATTGCCGTACTTGTATCCGAGCGAGCGCTTGTAGGCGACGTAGCCCGGCATAACATCCTTGAACGGGCCATAGAGGTTCGGCAGATCACAATACATCGGGCACCTCCAGAGAAAGCTCGGCCAGATGGGAGGTATCCACGGCCAGGTAAACCTCGGTCGTCCTTGTGTTGGAGTGCCCCAGGATGTTGGAGATGGCGCTCAGCGGTACGTTTTTCTGCATAAGCCCGGTGGCCAGGCTGTGCCTAAGCGCGTGCGGGCCGTGGTGCCTGTCCTTGACATCTATTCCAGCCTTACTCATGTAGCGGGATACGAACCCGTAGAGACTGGATGTGTGATGCAAACGCGTATAGGGGGCGTAGCACGTGACCAGCACATACTCTTCGTTGCGGCTTCCGTGCCGAGCGTTTTTAAGGTAGTCGATCAATGGAAACTTAACCTCGTCCACCAGCGGCAGAGTCAGCGGCGTCCCTGTCTTCTGCTGGACGATATTGATGGCGTCGTTTTGCCAGTCGATATCGCCGAGCTTGAGGTTGATGACGTCGCCTGCGCGTAGGCCGAGATGAGCCATCAAAGAGATCGCGAGGTATGCCAGCTTTCCCCGCTTGGTCTCCGTATCCACGGCGGCTAAGGTGCGCCGAACCTCGTCTTCCGTGTAATAAGACAGAATGCGCGTCCGGGGCTCCTTGCGCAGTACCGGCAGCGCCTGTCTACCAGAGAACTCAGTGATGCCCTCGGCGTTCGCCCAGTTCAGTGCCTCCCTGAGTATCGTCGCGACGCAGCGCCTGGTAGACGTAGCGAAGTCGGTCAAGGATGTCAAGTACTCATGCACATCTCTCTGGCTCGATGCCCCTGCATCGCTGACAGACCGGTCACTGAGGTATGAGATGTAGTTCGACATGACCCACAACTTCCTCTCCTTGCTTTTCTGGCTGTTGGCCAGCGAGTTCACGAACTCGCGATAGCGCAGGTAGAATGCCTCGTGTGCCAGGGGGACGTCTGTCATGGAGCCGCGCTGGTGCGATTTGCAGAAATTGCCGCTCTCGTAGAACTCCAAGAGAATCATCAGCGGGCGCCGCATCACCGTCTGCATGGGGAGCGCAGGGCTGTAGTAGTCGATGCCGTAGTGAGTTTTAACGAATTCCGCGACCACCGGCACCGTCACATCGTTGACCCCGGCGGCGGTGCAGTGCTCCTCGAAATGTCCGATCACCCACTTCGTCGTGTTGATTGTGTTTTCGCTGTAGCCATCACGCCGCATCTTCTCGGCCAAGCCCAGCATCGTCGCATTGATTTCTTCTACTTTCATTTCGTTACCTCCTTAATCATAGATTGTTGAGGCAACGAACTATAAAGGACGCTCAAAAGATTATGCAAAGCAAAAGGTGGCCTTCAAATAGCCTTAATGCTGCTTGAGCGCGCCTGCTCTACATAATAATTTACTTCGCATAACATCGTTTATGCAAAGCTTTACATAACCTGTGGCTGACCGCATTGAGTATCGCTTCCCGCACAACTGATTCGTTGAAGGTTGGTATATCCTGCCGGAAAAGACCATCTTGATAATGGAAGATGTCATTCCGGAGATTAATAGTTTCCCAAAGCGACTCATAAATCAAAAAGAACCCCTCGCGCATTTCTTTTCGCTGCTGGTAGGGAATCGATGCCTCGCTTGCCCGGTACTCATAAATGACTTCCGCTTGAGCAAGAAATTTTCCCAGTGCCTTTCGAGTACCAGTCAAAATGAGAGCGGCATAGGTAATACCACCCTCGATAATCAACTCAGCGTCTTCCAGCAATTGTGTCGGGGAGAGTTCTTGTAAGGCAGTATTGCCAGACCGTCTGAACCATATGGCGCGGAACCGCTCAATCCCTTCTTCGGAAAGATCGTTCAACCGGGCTTGTCGACAGATTTCGGCGGAAAAATCCGGCCCGCTCTCCTCAAAGATCCGTTTCAGCATGTCCGGGGTCATGGGTACAAGGTCTTCTCCACTCCGCATCCAATAAGCCCCTTTATACTGAATCGCCATACCGATAGGACGTGGAGGTACTTCAAACACAATGATCCGCCCATGTGGATGATGAACTTCATCCACCGAAATCCGAAGGTGCAACCGCTCCAGGAGACCGGCCTTTGTCCGTTCCAGGTTTTCAAAAGACTTGGTTCCGACAACCTTACGAGGCCTTTTGTCCGTAACCCCCAAGACCATACTGCCTCCACCCTCATTGGCAAGGGCAACGCAATATTTGACCAGGATTTCAAAATCAAATCGTTCCTTGGCCTCCTTGAACTCCAGATGTTCATCCTCTTTTGTTTCAAGCAACGCAGCAAGCTTTTCTTCATTTGTTATTGTCATATTGCTCACATATCTCGGCCTTCAAGCTCTCAACACCTCTGGATGGATCATCCGACCGTCATATCGGTAATATTGAAAGAGAGTTCCCGAACCATTATCGCCACTTGGGAAACAATCCGTCCCTTGTTTCCCGACCCTGTTTTTTCCGAACTCATCGAGAAACGGTTTTTCGACATGGAGCCTGAGACAATTTCACGACAAAATACTCTGCCCGATTCAGTTCTTCTGGAAGCTTGTCTTTGAGGAGCGACAAACTGAATATTTTTTTAAGTTACGCCAATGATTCAATGCAAGGCGTCTTAAGAGACTACGAGGTTCTCCCCCTCGACTCGACACCTGCCGCTCTTCTTCATGAGTTCTATGCCCTCCGCGAAGAACAACCTCACATTGTTACCGATCCGCGTGATACCGAACACATTGGCAGTCTCTCTAACAAGGTCATCCCAATTCATGCTGATGTGCAAATTAAGGACCTGGACAGCCGCGTTGGCGATCTCCTCCGGGCAAATTTCTTCTGCCGTGCGCGCTTTCGGGTCCTTCTCGTTAGGTTTTCGAAAGCTCTCATAGGGTTTCTCTATCAATTCCTTGGTCCAGACGAATTCACGCTTCCCCGAACGGCGCAGCGGAAGACCGTTCTGCTTCAACGCGACCCTTACTACCTCACGAATGCGGCTTCCTGCCCTTCGCATACCCCAGGCGGATGCAACCTCGGAGCAGAGCATATCGAAAAGCAAGGGAGCCTCGGTGTTAACGATCAGCCTGATAAAGTCGTGCACTGTACGTGAATTGGCTGGATCGTTAAACTCTCCCGAAAAGATCTGGGTACCCAACCCATAACGCCGATAAATCGACTGCCCCGGTAGCTCAACAACGACCGGGAGGGGCTTCAGCTGAATAACTGCCGGTCCCTTCGCAAATCGCTGGTTAATGTCCTGCCCACCGGGGTTATTATTGGTTGGTATGTGCGCCGTAGGGACGTTTGCCGGGGGGCTCAGATCCACGTCGTCGGATGCTCCGGATTTTAACTTTGCCAGCTTGAGTGCATCTTCGAGTTTGGCGATCTCCTTGGGACGCTGGAGCCACCAGTCGGTCGACCAGACGCGGTGCATCCTCCAGCCGAGGCCTTCCAGCACCGCTTGGCGAAGCCGATCCCGGTCCCGTGCTGATTTAGCGCTGTGGTAATTCGCACCGTCACACTCTACGCCCAGAAGGTACCGACCGGGTGCGTCGGAATCACGAACGGCAAGGTCGATCCGGTACCCCGAGCAGCCCACCTGTACATCCACGTGCCAGCCCCGCTTGGTCAGTTCATCCAGAACCGACTGCTCGAAAAAGGACTCCACCTCGCCGGTCTTGAGGGAGACCTGTTCTACGAGTGCTACTTGACCGCGCTTCGCGTAGTCGAGGAAGGTCCGCAGGTCGTGCACGCCAGTTGCCTGGGTCCGGGAGAGGTCGATCTGCTCCGGTCGCAGCCGTGAGAAAACCAACAGCTGCTTGCGGGCTCTGGTGATGGCCACATTAAGTCTTCGCTCCCCGCCCTTGTTGTTCAGCGGCCCAAAGTTCATGCGGACGACTCCGGCAGCATCCGGCCCGTAGCAGATCGAGAACAAGATCACGTCTCGCTCGTCGCCCTGGACCGTCTCCAGGTTCTTCACGAAGACAGGCTCGCTGACCGTCGTAAAATATGGCTCGATCTCCGGATACTCGCCCCGAGCAATGTCCAGCAGGTCCTCTACGAGGCCCTGCTGCGCCTGACTGAAGGTCACCACTCCCAGAGAGTTGCTCTGCTCCTGGGGATCGCGCAGCCTCCAAATGATCTCGGCGACAACCGCTTCCGCCTCCTTGCGGTTCGTACGCGATTTTCCGTGGTCGTACACCCCATCCGGAACCTCGCACCACCGCACCCCGAGTCGGGGGTGCTCCGCAATCGCAGCTGGGAAAGTATGAAGACGGTTCTCGTAGTATTGCTGGTTGCTAAAGGCAATCAGACTCTCGTGGCGGCTGCGGTAGTGCCAGTCGAGGCGAAGGGGCTTTATTCCCGCTGCTTCCGCCTCCTCCAGGATGCTCTCCAATTCTTCGGGCAGATCGTCCTCGCTGTACTCCTCGTCGCCCTTTTGCCGTTCGAAGAAGCTCGTCGGCGGGAGCTGGCGGGAGTCACCTACTACGAGGAGCTGGTTCCCGCGCGCAATAGCGCCAATTGCATCGTACGTCGGCATCTGCGACGCCTCGTCAAACACGACCATATCGAACTTCGGAAAGTCCGGGCCAATGAACTGGGCCACCGACAGCGGACTCATGAGGACGCAAGGTTTGTATTTGGCAAGCGCGTTGGGACACTCCTTGAAGATACGCCGGATCGTCTTTCGCCCACCTTGCGCGAACCGCTGGAGCAGCCCAGCTTCAGAGCTGGCAGGCGTGCGCTGTCCCGCCGCCGCTCGTGGCATCCCGCTGGCGATCCGAGCGAAGGTCTCCTTTCTGGTCAAGTCAGCAACCTTAGTTTCGTGTTCCCGGAACTCAGTAATTTTCAGGTCATGCCGCTCCCCGATGAAACTGACCAGAGAGGGGACTGACTTCAGTACGGTCCGCGCCCACCAGTCGGCGAAGGAGTGTTCAAACACGGTCTTCAGCTGATGGACACCTATGTCACCGTTCTCGAGGGCCTCCACGAGTCCGGTAAGGCGGAGCTCTACAACTCCCGTGCGAGACGCCTGGTAGTGTGACCACTCGCGCAGGCGAGGCAAGTTCTCTGCCAGGTTTTGCAGGGTCGTTTCGGTTCTTTCTAGCATCTGCACGTCGGCATCACCGCCCCAAGCTCCTTGGGCGTCCAGCTGCAGAAGGCTACCAAGGTGTGCTCGCTGATTCTCAAGGCCCTGGAGGGTGTCCCGAAAAGCCTGCGCATGCTGCGCGGCAGGCGCCCCGGCGACAAACAACGCTCGGCCCTCCGTGGCTAATTTCGTCCATGTGCTCCTTGTCTTCAGTTTCGCGTCCAGGTCCACCCCCGGCGCGCGGTCGATGATCGTGCGGAACTTGCCCGCCCACTCCACGATCCTTTGCAACTCGTCCCACCGAGATTCATGCCCCTGCCAGAATGAGCCTAGGAGCCTGGAGAGAATCTCGCTCTGAATTTCAAGTTTGGTGTTCTCCTCGACCACGATCAATGCTTGTCCAAGTTCCTCCTCTAGAGCGGTTAGGTCCTTGGGCTTTTTGCCGTCCCTGCGGACCGCCTGCACGGCCTTCCGGATGAATCCCTCCATACGCCACTTTTTCCAGAACCATGATTCCTTTCGTGTTTGCAGTTTCTCGATCAGCATGGGCAAATCCAGGACGAGAATCCCGGCGGTGTTGGCCTCCAGCAGCGTCGACCGCCTCGTGGCGCACCCGCGTCCCAGCTCGATCCACTCCATCAACTCGGACTTAGTGCGCTGCCAGTCAGGCTCCGAAAAAATCGCTTGAGTAACACTCGGCGCGGTCTCCAACATGACGGTCAGTTCGCATGCGAGCTTGAGGTCGGAAA
>Ga0209697_10000209_pt1 | contig 95437 bp, 98 predicted proteins | sample AliMusrvi5mmetaG_FD_184115 | JGI IMG/M metagenome (GOLD analysis project Ga0209697, IMG submission 184115) | Freshwater lake bacterial and archeal communities from Alinen Mustajarvi, Finland, to study Microbial Dark Matter (Phase II) - Alinen... | ecosystem: Environmental > Aquatic > Freshwater...
CGCTCCCCCTTCCCGAAAGGGGGAGACATATCTTTCTTCGCTTGTACTGTAATCGATATCTCCCTTTCGAAAAGGGAGTACCGAGTCTTCGAGGGGAGGGATTTGTGCTTGATCGGTCGAAGTCAAGATATCATTTTTAAGAATATGTCGAGTAAAATATCTTTAAGAAAACAACCCAATCGGGTACCAGTGCCAAAATTCAAAAAGTCGGATACGAGACGAAGAATCTTCGACTTGTGGCTTTATGGACTTTTGCCTTTATAGACTTTCGATTTGCGACTATTTACAGGTATTTCGCGGTCGGACTCTTCTTACACTTCTTCAGATCCTTCGGGGCGCCAGAAAAGACCAGTTCTCCACCTGCATCACCGCCGTCGGGACCAAGTTCGATGACCCAATCGGAATGATTGATGACGTCGGTGTTGTGTTCCACGACCAGTACGGTATTCCCTTTGTCTACGAGCGCATCAAGCACATCGAGGAGTTTGCGGACATCCTCGAAGTGGAGTCCGGTCGTGGGCTCATCGAGGATATACAGTGTGTTCCCACTTGATTTGCGTGCCAACTCGGTCGCGAGCTTCACTCGCTGTGCCTCACCGCCCGAAAGTGTCGGGGCGGACTGACCGAGCACGAGGTAGTCGAGTCCGACCTCTTCGAGTGTGCGGAGTTTCTCCTCGATCTGCGGTTGATCAAGGAAAAATGTCCGCGCCTCGGAAACGGTCATCGCGAGCACCTGCGAGATGTTCATGCCACGATACGAGATCGAAAGCGTCTTCTGGTTGTACCTCGTTCCACCGCAGATTTCGCATGGCGCATACATGTCCGGCAGGAGATACATCTCGATTTTTTTCACCCCCCCACCCTGGCACGCCTCGCACCGTCCACCCTTCATATTGAAACTGAAATGACTCGCGTCGAATCGCTCGCGCTCCGCCTCGGATGTCGCGGCGAACAGGTCGCGCACGTGGTTGAAGATACCAGTATAGGTCGCCGCATTGGATCGTGGCGTGCGACCGATCGCGTCCTGGTTCACGGTGATCACCTTGTCTATATGTTCGAGGCCGTCGATCCGCTTGTGTACGCCCGGTTCCGCTTTCGCATCATAGAATTTCTTGGCGAGCGCACGCGACAAGATATCGTCTACCAACGACGATTTGCCGGATCCCGATACGCCCGACACCGATACGAACGCTCCGAGCGGGATGTGTACGTCGACATTTTTCAGATTATGTTCCGTGGCACCGATGATAGAAATGCGTTTCCCACTCCCCTTCCGCACCGATTCCTTGTTCGAGACTTTCCGCTTCCCGGAAAGGTACGCCCCGGTAGCCGACTTCGATGAAAGGAGCTTCTCGACCGACCCGGAGAATATCACCTCGCCACCAAGCCGGCCCGCGCCGGGACCGAAGTCGACGATATAATCGGCACGCTTCATGATGGCCCGATCGTGTTCCACGACCAGAAGGGAGTTCCCACCCTCGCGCAGTTCTAAGATCGCATCCACGAGCCGATCCGTATCGCGACTATGCAGTCCGACTGACGGCTCATCAAGGACATAGAGGATGCCTGAAAGTCCCGCGCGCATCTGCGTGGAAAGCCTGATGCGTTGTGCCTCCCCTCCTGAAACGGTATCCGCTCCCCGCGAGACAGAAAGATACCCGAGTCCGACCTTCTCGATTGCCGAAAGTCGTGCCTCCATCTCCCGGAAGATGAGATCGGTCACGCGCTTCTCCCGACTCTCGTACGACGATGCGAGTGTCTTTAAAGAAGCCTTCAAATCGGTTGCGCTCTTCCGGGCCATGTCATGGATGGACTGCTCGTTGACGAGGACTGAAAGCGATTCGGGCCGGAGGCGTTTCCCTTCGCATTCCGGACACGATTTCTTGTGCATACATTCCTCGAGCTCGGCACGAAAGTGATCGCTCCGGGCATCGCGATACTTCTGTTCGAGGAGCAAGACGATGCCGCCGAAACCGTCTTTAACACCCTTCTCTCCGAACAATATGATGTCGAGCTGTTTCTTTGAAAGCTTCTTCACGGGAACGGAGAGCGAGAAACGATATCGTTTCGCGACATCATCAAGCACGCGCAATGGACCGTTGCCATTGCCTCGTTCCCCGCCGGTTTTCGCGATCGGGCGGATCGCTCCCTCGGAAAGCGACAGTTCCTTGTTCGGGATGACGAGCTCCGGATCGAATTCAAGCGTCACCCCGAGCCCCGCGCACCGCTGGCACGCACCGTCCGGATTATTGAAAGAGAAATGACTCGGCGTAAAATCCGACAGCGAAATATCACAGTCCTCGCACAAGAACAGGTTGAAAAACCGACGCTCCTCGTCCCCAGAAAGGACTGTCGCCACGCCTTGCCCCGTCCGAAATGCGGTCTCGAGCGAATCGAGGATGCGTTCCTTGTCGGGCCGAGCCGTGTCGAGCATCAGTCGGTCCACCACCACCTCGATTTTCTTCGGTGTACGACCAGACGATGCGACGATGCGCTCCGCATCGGCAAGCAAGACGATCTCGCCGTCGATCCGAATCCTGAGATACCCCTGCTCGGTCGCCAATGAGAATATCTGCGAGGCATTTTTCCCAGCGAACGAAGCCGGTTCCGCAAGAAAAAATATCGGTGTACCATCCGGCGCGGTAAGAATCGTCTCGAGAATTTCCATCGGTGTCTTCTTCGAAAGCGCCTTACCGCACTTCGGACAGTGCGGGACACCTTCCTTCGCGAAGAGGAGTCGGAGATAGTCGTACACCTCGGTCATCGTGCCGACCGTCGAGCGCGGGCTGTGCGACACGCTCCGCTGATCGATCGATATGGCCGGGATAAGATTGCGGATGGCGTCCACGTCCGGTTTGTCGAACGCCTCCATGAAATTGCGCGCGTATGACGACAGCGACTCCATATACCGACGGTTTGCCTCGGCATAGACGGTGTCGAAAACGAACGAAGACTTCCCTGATCCGGAAAGTCCCGTCACCACCACGAACGAATCCCGCGGTACGTCCGCGTTCACGTCCTTCAGATTGTTCACGCGGGCGCCACGGACCTCGATCACCGGCTTCTTCGTCTTCGCCATAGCGCTGAGGTATAAGAGGAAAAGTCGTTTTCCATACTACATCCTTTTCCAAAGGATGTAAAGCGTCGCCGAGGAAACAGTTACGGGCTGAAAGGAACCAAGGTTGAGCCTTCGGACGATTGGAAGTGGAGAAGCGGGTCCTTATTTAGGAGTCGGACTCCGATATCGAAGCCCGACTCCTTCGGCCATAATACACAAAAATACGTCAAACCATCGAAATCGAAAACTAGCGATTTTTTTGGCTTATGTACGATATATTTTCCAAGCGAACTTCGAAAACGCCTCGCACTCGCTGACAATCAGGACCGGTTCCATTGACAATACCGATAATTCCGTTATACCTTCAAGCCACTGTTCATTTCCAATAACCGAAAATCCCGTATGAGAAAGGAGGCGCAATGCCTACATCATTCTTTGAAGAAGCCTTTTCGAGACTCTTCGGCACCGTCGGAACCGTTCTCGAAATTGCTCTCGGAAACCCGCAACCGGAATCCGGTCCAGAGATATTGCTCAGTCAACATTTTGAAACCGACGCCATTATCTTTGCGGATACGGCTCATATCGATATCGACGATCAAATCGCGGACCAGTCTTTCCACTTCGAGATAGACGGCGGTTCGGACCGGGGCGATGATTCGCCTCTGCCGGGTATCGTAAGAAGACTCTTCCATATCGATGGTATCTGGGAGATCGACTATCGGTCTCCAAACGATACGAAAGCTATTTTCCCGAAGATCGAGATACGAAAGGCTTCGATGTTCTCATGGGACGATATTCTCCCGCAGGTCAAACAGATTATCACGCATCCGAAAGAACCGCTTTCCGAAAGTTTCGCTTCCATCGGAAAGAACGTCGGGACGCTGATCGATATCGCATGTTCGCTCGCAATCGGACGGAAATATCCCAAAGTCCGATGCGAATACTGGGAAGGTTGCAATGTCGCCGGTGACGATGATGAACGAGACCGCATCTACGCACATCTCTCCAAGCGTCTCTTACGTCATGGGCACGAATCGTTCGATTGGGATTCCAAACCGGGATTTTTCAATGTTCTTGCGAGGAAACTCCTGAACATCGAGAACGTGGAAAGGGTCGTCATATTTCCGTATCTTATCGTTATCTATATATCCGACTGGGGAACGGCTGAGGTCTGGGGCGACGAAATCCGGATGATTGTCAAAAAATACGCGTAACCAGTCAACCGGTATGCGAACAAGTTCATATCAATGTGGGCTTGTTTTTTTTATTTTCTTTTGTCACATCACGTCACGCCCGCTCTTTTTCCGACACCGGCCAATGCTACCATATTATATACTTTCGATATTTCGTTACGGTTATAAGTGGTCAATGATCAGTTGTTAGCCTGCTTTATGGACTAAGAAATTCCTTCCCTCTCCGTTTGCGATGATAGGTGATGGCGAAACGGTGCGCTTCCGCATTGGCGAGCAGGATCGCACGACGATAGTCCGCGATCGCCGTGCCGTCGCCGATGAGACGCTCGGGTTGGTGCTTTGCGTTCTTGACGACGCCGACGATACGCACGCCCGCATACGCATCGCCCAAACTGCCGAAGACACGTTCCGCCACGCCGTGTTGCAAGAGACTCCCGTCTACGACGACGATGTCGGGCATCGACCATTCGGTATGCTTCGTCCGCCGCCTCAAGATTTCTTCAAGCGCGGTCAGATCGTTCCCCGTATGTTCGCCACGAAGCAGGAACTTGCGATACGAATCCCTATCGGCGACATTTCCCCGGAATACGGTCATCACGCCGACGGACGATGCCCCACCGAGGTGCGCGACATCATACGCCTCGATACGGATGCCACTACCACTACCACTCCCGTCCGATTCCCCCGCGTCTCCCACCAACAAGGAAACGTCGTGGATATGTCCGAGGGCGAAGATCGTCTTCTTGGTCTCGTCGGCGCGCTCGAACTCGAGCCGATCCGCGGCTGTCTTCATCTCCCGCGTCAATCTTCGAACGAGGTCCGTCTTCTTCCCTTGGAAAAACAGTTCGATATGTCTTATCGTCTTGCCATACTCCCGCGCGGAAATCTCTCCCGTACACACTCCGGGACACAACCCTATCTGCCGGTTGAAACACGGCTTTGGCAATTCAAATCCCTCCCCTCGAAGACTCGGTACTCCCTTTTTCAAAGGGAGAAAAGCTTCAGCTTTCACTCGCTGAAAAATCGAGGTCACCCTTTTTTGCAAAGGGGGATTAAGGGGGATTTTTCCCGTTTTAAGTTGTAAGTTGTCAGTGGTCAGTTGTTTCCATGGCTCGCACGTGTCCCGGAATGGAAATATCTTGCGCACGATCCGGAGCGCTTCCTTGAGCTGTCCCCCGTTCGGGAACGGTCCGAAAAGCGAACGGATCGGCGCGGTAAATTTTCCTTCCGCCAGGTCACGCCCGCGCACAAGGAGCACCCGAGGGAATTCCTCATCGGTTACGACGACGTGGTTGTAGCTCTTGTCGTCTTTTTCGAACGTATTATAGGGTGGCTGATATCCCTTGATGAGCCCCGACTCGAGGATGAGCGCCTCAAGTACCGAATCACTCGTTTTCCATGCGATTGAATGTGCGAGACCGAGCATCCGCACGATCTTGGGCCCACGTGTCGCCATGATGTCCTGTGAAAAATAGCTCCGCACCCGATCGCGAAGCGAGGTCGCCTTACCGATATAGAGGATGTCACCATTCTCGCCCAGGAAAAAGTACACTCCCGGTGTTTCCGGCAGCGTTTTCAGGGTATCCACTCCCGTTGTTCCGTCGAAGGTCGGCGTTTTCATAGCGCGGATAGTGTACGCCGGAATGCCACAGGAATCAAGAAATAAGATACGGGAAAAAGGGACTATGTACTCAAAACCTCCACTGCATTCATCGTACATTCTTTTCCTGCTCCCCTGACCGAGGGGAGCTGTCACGTCTGCGTGGCTGAGGGGTGGGAGGAGCTACTCCGAAAAAAGACCGGGTTTAACCGTCAGTCCTCACCCCACCCGCTCACAGAGAAAGGTGGAAACAAAGAATAGTCTTCCGTATTAGAGGCTCTCCTTTCATGTGGATACCAAACTTTTTCGCATGATCAATTATCCCTAGATGCCTGATTCCTCATTCGGAGGTTGCGGGCCGTTTTGCATGAATATTTCCCGTTTTTTCTGATATTCCAGGGCGTCCTTCGCGCGGTCGAAAACGGTTTCCAGGACGGCAAGCGGGAATGCCTCGGCGATTTCGAATATATCCGTGACCGCTTCTTTTTTTGCCGTTTCACCTTCACCCGTCGTACGGATCCATACCGGACTGACCATTCCGGATTCATCCCATTCGACCAGCAATTCGGCATCTTCCTCACGCAACGTGTTGATGACCCGGTCCGGAGAAAGATTCCCGACACTCTTTGCCAGTCCCGAAAGTTCATCACTCCATGTGGAAAGAAAACCGATTTTCTCCGGCAAGGTATAGTTCACGTCTTTCGACTCCCCGTCGATGATAGGCTCCCGTCTCAGAATATCTGACGGTTCGCCTCTTCCCTCCTTGAGTTCAGTAGACTTGTTCTCAGGGCTTGTCTGAGCGACATCCTCATTTTCCGGTCGAACGATACTTCTGCCGGTCATCTTCTTTCCCCGCCATATTTTTTCGAACAACATACGCGTTTATACGATTATTAACGTTTCAAACATGATAATGAAGCTTATTCTGAATGCGCGTCAGAATTCCTCGCTGATTTCGAGTCGGTCGATGCCGTTCTCATCGAACTCTTTGCGGTATTTCCGATAGTACCATTCGACCCGGTCCGGAAGTTTCCCGCTCTTTTCGGATTCTTCGATCTCCGCATCGTTCCCATACGCATAGAAGTCCCGCTCACCAAGACGACTCTCGAGTTCGAACCAGAATGTCTCGTCGTCATAGTCGGCCACCGCCTCGTCGGTCGCGGCGAGGATATCGTTCGCGATAATGGTTTTCCCGTCGTGTTCCTCTATGATGTCTTTCATACCCGATGCCTTCGCCGTCGCAAGCAACGGCTCGATCGCGTTTTGCCACAACGAATCGAGTTCCGCATCCGGTACGTCGGACGAACGCTCACGTATGAACCGGCCCAGTTCGGCCAGATACACGAGATCGCGGAATTGTTCTTTCGTGAGTGATATGTCCATAGGCGTAACAAATCCGTTTCAATCCAACATCTTATCGTTCCAACAATATCCGTACGGCCTCGTATTTCGGCCGTATACGTTCTTTCGATTTTTCAAACCTCAGCTGATTCCATTTGTTCGTCATCTTATTCAAAACGGAAATTCGTGCCTCTTCTTCATTTTTCTTTTCATTCACAAGTGCCGCTCGAAATATTCCCACGATGTTATCAAAACAGCTTATCGAATCGGCCTCGATGATTATCTGTTCTTCCAACGTCTCTGATTCCATCTTTTGCGACCCTCGATGGTGCAATATACAATCGGAAACCAAAGCGATCCTGTCTTCCGGATAACCAAGTTCCTTGAGTTTTTTGCTGGCTATTTCCGCACCTGTCACATGATGATCCTCTCTACCCACCATAATTGAACCAATGTCATGCAGCCAGCCCGCAATTTCGACGATCTCCACATCCGCACCCATTTCGACAGCCAAGTTCTTGGCGTATTTCACCATCGGCACAAAATGCGAATCATAAGGACCGAAGCCGTATTTGCTCGTCGACTTGCGACACTCATCTTCTACGAATTGTCGTATTCTTTCGATGATTTCCATAGCGCTTTTCCGACTTTTGACTCTATAGACTTTACGGACTTTCAACTGTATGTACTTTTCACTTTGCGTTTTTCATTTCAAGTCATCCTACCCCTTCCGGAGCTCCTTGGCAATATGACGACAATCCGGGATCGTCTGCGCGACAAGCGCCCAAAACCGCGATGAATGGTTGAATTCCTTCAAGTGACAGAGCTCGTGCACCACGACATAGTCCGCCATACGTTCCGGCAAGAGGAGGAGCTTCCAACTGAACGAGAGATTGCCCTTCTTGGAACAGCTCCCCCATCTGGTCTTCTGATCACGTATCGAGATCCTGCCGTGATGGAAACCGTAGTGATCGTTCCACTTCGTCACTTTGTCCCGGATGAACGATTCCGCCTCTGTCCGACGACGGCGATATTCACGAGTACCCGTCCGCGAGAGGATTGATTCCTTGCCGGCGAGTTTCTTTGCCTGTTCGGCGACCCATACAAAATGCGTCTTCAGGAACTCTTCGGCATGTCGGATTGAGGCGCGCTTCGGCACGGTCAACACGACCCGACCGCCTTCTTCCGGCCCGGGATGGATACGGATGGAAATCCGCTTCGCCCGCACGTTTCGGCAAAGCTCATAGGTCAGTATCCGACCATCCACCTCGATTGTCTTTTTCTCGTTTGGCATAAACGACCCGCAACCAACAACTTACAACTCACAACTGACTACAAGGTCTGAAACGATAATTATCGGCGATATCCCGATCACGGGTCGTGCCTTCGACTTTATAGACTTGTGACTTTTCACTTTACGTCTTCGACAACTCGTGAACACGTTAACCCGTTAACAGGACGTAATGTACTCCCGTATCGCGTTTGCGATCTTTCCGACCGTCTCCGAAAATTTCTTCTCGTCCGGTTCCAAAAGCGTCATGCGGAATCCGGGCAGATCGGTATTGAATCCGGACAGCGGTACGACACAGACGCCGGTCGCGGCCATAAGATAGAGCACGAAGCGCTTGTCCGGCGACACGCCTTCGACCTCCCGTTCGATATATTCCCGAATCGCCGGATCGGCGATCGGCAGCGTCTGTTTGCCATTCAGTACCCCGTCCTCGAAGACCACGGAATAATAAAATGAGCTTTCCGGACACGGGGCGATCACGCTTGGAAGCTTGAAAAAAACCGCTCGGGCGATGTCGGCTTTCTTCCGATACCCTTCGGCACGATGACGGATATGCGTGGCGAAACGCGGATCACCGATGATGGACGGCAGCGCCAACTGCGGCAAGGTCGTCGAACACACCTCAAGCATCTTCGCGTCGACGAGCGTCTTGACATAGCGGGCGAAAACGGGATCCTTGTCCTTGTTGTACACCTCGATCCAGCCGCAACGCGACCCGGGCCATGGCACTTCCTTGGACAATCCGCGCATCACGATCGCCGGCACGTCCTCGCCGATCACCTCGTAGAGCGGGGTCATCTTCTCACGACCATAGGACAGTCTGGCGTATGTCTCGTCGGAAACGAGGAACAGTCCATATTCCCTCGCTATGGAAACGATCTCCTTGAGCACCTGTTTCGGATAGACCATCCCGGTCGGATTATCGGGATTGATGATCAGGATTCCCGCCACCAACGGGTTGTATCGCACCTTGTTGCGGATATCATCCAGATTCGGATACCAATTTTTGAGACAGTCAAGCGTATAGGTGATGTGCGGGGCGCCGGCATGGGCAGCCTCGGCCGAAGAGTGCGTCGGATACGCCGGACAGGGACCGATCACCCGCGCACTGTGACGCAGATACGTATACACGTTCGAGATCGCATCGCCTAGGCCGTTGAAGAACAAAATGTCGTCCGGATCAAGCGTGACCTTCGACTCGCGCAACCGTTCCGCGGCGATGAACGCACGAGCGGTAGCGACACCTTTCGTCGGCGAATACCCGAACGATGCGTCGTCTCGCATCGTATCAGCCACGATATCCTTGATCCATGCCGGCACAGCCTCGCCTTTCGCGATCGGGTCGCCGATATTTTCCCAAACGATGTCGACGCCGAGTCCGCGCAGATGCTCCGCGACCCGGACAATGCCGCGGATCTCGTACGTAAGTTCATCAGCGCCTTCGTGGACGATATTGGTACGCATACAGTTTTCCTTAGACTGATTTTTTGGAAGCCTTCTCCGGAATTCGCCCTGCGAATGCCGTGGCGAACTCCGTCCATCACACCAACTCCCCGAATCCGTTGATGACATAATCTGCGCCCGCAGCAAGGAGAGTCTCGCGTGGAAGAGACGTCGTGATTCCAATCGCAATACACCCGGCCGCCTTGGCCGAACGGATCCCATTATCCGCATCCTCGATGACGACACACTCCGCAGGATTGCAACCGAGCCGGGACGCGGTCAGGAGATACGGCTCCGGATGAGGCTTGCCGTTTTTCACTTCGTCACCCGTCACGATAATATCGAAGAGCGTGTCCACGCCTAGACGTTCCAAAAACGGACGCTGATACCAGCCGAGACCCGATGTCGCCACTGCCGTCAGAAGCGACCGATTCCGACAGGAAACGATGAATTCCCTGACTCCCGGAACGAGATTCAATTCTTTCTGAGCGAGCTCGAAATACCGCTCACGCTTTTCCTGGGCCAAGGCCCGGGAATCCTCCTTCCCGGAACCGTAGCGATCCAGAATAAGACGGAGACCATCATCGGATTTCATTCCGAAAATATCGTTCCAGGCTTCTTTCGGAACCATGATGCCGTGTCGTTCGAACGTTTCCGCATCCGCGAGAAGATGCAGCCGTTCCGAATCGACGATGACCCCGTCCATATCGAACACGACCGCCCGTATCGGGAAACCGAAAATATCCGCCAATGGCCGGGTATCACTCATATTGACAGTATATCATAGTGAAGATTCACCTTGGCACGCTATATGTTGCATTTTCGAAAACACAATGCGAAGCGCCGTTTCTCACGTTGACCTTTCCAACGGCCACAAACCGCGGTATTATACTATTAATGACGCACTTATGAGTCCAAAAAAAGGAATGCCTAAAATATCCGAATCCGGGACGAGCCCTATCGAGGAGCTTGCTTTCGGGGCGATTCATACCGTCGGATCGGTCCCTTCGCTCATCGTTCACACGATTTTTTTCGTGGTGATTTTCGGATTGCAGTTCTTCGGATTCACCTTCGACCAGATCATGCTTATCCTCACGACCGCGGTCTCGCTCGAGGCGATCTACCTCTCCATCTTCATCCAGATGTCCGTGAATCGGCAGGCGAAACATATCGAAGAAGTGCGCGAGGACGTCGGGGACATTTCCGAGGACGTAGAAGAGATTTCCAAGGATATCGACATCATCCAAGAAGACGTCAAGGAAATCAGTGAGGACGTCGATGAGATAAGCGAGGATGTCGATGTGATCTCCGAAGAGATCGAAAAGGACGACCAGGAAGACAGCATCGAACGCACCGAGGACCTCGCGCGTCTCGCCAAGATGGAAGCGGCACTCGAAGAGCTCCTCCGCCAGGTCCGCGATATGGAGAAGAAATAAAAAAAGACAGCCAAGTTCCCTTGCGCTGTCTTTATTTTGCCAAACTTTTCATAGTAAGAAACGTACCTTCAATAAGGTTTTGGGGGCCGTTTCTGAAGGGATCGAATCAGGAAATCGATATCCCTGAATCCGTCGAAATCCCATCCGCCGGTCTCGCGAAGCATCTCTTCCCGCGTTCCAAAAAAGAAATATTTATCGAAAGCGGTTTTCAATCTTTCCTGTCTTTCTTCTTCCGTAAGACCGGGAGCGTTAAAATTAAGCGATACCGATGCGTTTCTTCCCGTATTATGACAATTTTCAGCCATTTCCCTCTCCTGTTAAGTTTCGAATACGAACTTGATATGGTCAAAGTACCGCATTAACAGAGATACGTCAATGCTCCGAAACACCCCCCTCTTTCGACTCCGAATCGACAATTGCAATAGCAAAGATGACGTTTTAAAAAAAATCTTGTAGAGACGGAGGATGCTCCGTCTCTACGAGAAAAAACGCTACTCACTTTTTAGTTTTTTCTGAAGAATTTCACTGGCCATTTTCGGATTCGCCTTACCTTTGGTCTCCTTCATAATCTGACCGATGAGGAATTGAAAAGCGTTCTGTTTGCCAGCACGAAAATCCTCGACGGACTTGGCATTCATAGCAAGGACGGTTTCGACGATACCCTCAAGCTCCCCGGTGTCACTTACCTGTCCGAGGTTGAGCCGCTCGATGATATGCGACGGATCATTGTCCCCACCCTGGAGCATCTCGGCGAGCACCGTCTGTGCCGCACTCGAGTTGATCTTGCCGTCGGCAAGAATGGCTATGAACTCGGCGTAATTCTCCGGCGTGATACCGGATGTCTCGACGGTCCTGTCCATGTCCGCGAGGCGCTTGCGCAGTTCGGTGACAAGATAATTGGCCGCCAAACGAATTGCCTTGTCCGTCTCGGCCTCAAGCTCACCGGATTTTTTCTTTGCTTCGATCTCGGTTACGACCGACTCGAAATACTCCGCCGTCGGCTTCTCGGCCGTGATGACCGTTACCGCTTCGTCCGAAAGCCCGTACTGATGAGTGAATCGTTTCTCCTTGGCTGCCGGCAATTCGGGAATAGTGAGTCGGAGCGCATCGAACTGCGCCTCGGTGAACCGGAACGGCGGGATATCCGGCTCGGGGAAATAGCGATAGTCATGTGCCGATTCCTTCTTGCGCTGTGAGACGGTCCCTTGCTTGTTCTCGTCCCACCCGCGCGTCTCCTGTACGATCACCTCACCGGATTCGAGTGCCTCCGTCTGTCGACGGATTTCAAACTCGATCGATTTCTCGACTGCCTTGAACGAATTGATATTCTTGACTTCGACTTTGGTGCCGGAAAGTTTTTCCTCGCCTTCCTTGTGAAGCGAGATATTCACTTCGCATCGCATCTGTCCCCGTTCCATGTCCGCGTCGGAAATATCGAGGTACCGGAAAATCTGCCGGAGCTTCTGACAGAACAGCCGGGCATCGGCAGACGATTCGATATCCGGTTCCGTCACGAGCTCCATAAGTGGCACACCCGCGCGGTTGAGGTCGACGAGCGTATAATCGGACCCGCTTGGATGCGTGAGCTTGCCGGTATCCTCTTCCATGTGGATGCGGGTAATGCCGACCGTCTTGCCCTCGCGGATCTCAAGCTCCCCTTTCCCGCAGAACGGCTCGTCATACTGGGAGATCTGATACCCCTTCGGCAGATCCGGATAGAAATAATTTTTTCGATCGAATTTCGAATGCGTCGCGAGCACGCATCCGAGCGCGAGCCCCGCACGCTGGACGGATTCGATCGCCTGTCGGTTCGGCGTCGGAAGTGCTCCCGGCTGCGCCGTGCAGACCGGACAGATATGGATATTCGGCTCGGATTCGAGTCCGAGACCGTTCGCGCACGCACAAAACATCTTGGACTTCGTCTTGAGCTCCACATGCACTTCCATGCCGATGACGGGAATAAGTTTCATACGCTTCATTGTTTCATTGCCACACTGTTATATCGTTTCATCGCTCCATTACCTGTCTCCATGAAAAATGGTCACCGATTCTTTTTTCTCGCTACGTATCATCCGTTATCCGTTGTGAGTTGTCAGTTGTCAGTTCTACTCATGTCCTCCCCGTACTTCCGAACCGGCCTTCTCCCCGTATGGTAGCATCGAGTTCGGACACTTCGCAAACATCCGGAAGCGCGATCGGAATGACGAGGATCTGGGCGATCCGTTCGCCCGCCGCGACTTCGTATGCCGTGTCGGAGGTATTGAACATGATAACGATCCATTCCCCACGATATGCCGAGTCGATGACCCCGCCGAGCGTAGTGATCCCGTGCTTCGCCGCGAGTCCCGAACGATCCAGGATCAATCCGACGTGGCCATACGGGACCGCGATCGCGATACCCGTCCCGACGGACTTCCGCTCGCCCGGAGCGATCATGCAGCCTTCGAGCGCGTGCAAGTCGAGCCCGGCGTCGCCCTTATGCGCCCGCACCGGAAGCTTCGCCTTCGGATCAAGTTTTTTCACGTCTATGCTCATAGGCTGTATTGAATTTGTTTCGATATCATCGCTCGACTGTAGTGAAGGCTCAACCTTCGACGAAACGTCTTTCGTGAAGACTCAGTCCTCAGGTTGGGACTCAGTCCCTTTTGTGTCCTTTTTGCACGGAGAAAAGATCTTCTTGGCTTGATATTACACGTATTTTTCGATGATCTCGGCGATGTCTTTCGCGACCTCGTCAGCCGGACGGCTCCCGTTCACGGAATGGACATTCTTGTATTTCGCGTCCTGCAGAAGCTTTTTATACGTCGCATACACTTTCTTCAGTTTCTTCTCCGTCTCGAAGAGCTCGGACAACGGACGACCGACATGGATGCGTCGGAGACATTCCTTGGGTGGGACATCAAGGAATATCGTCACGTCCGGATCGGGAAATTTCTCGTTTAACCTCTCGAGCCATTTCACGTCGTTATTGATCGATCCGAATGCCATGGTGGAAAAACGATATCGTCCACAGATCACATGACACCCTTTTGCGACCACGGGTTCGATCTCGGCTTCCAGATGATGCGCCCGATCCGCGCAATACAGAAGCTGTATGCCGGTATTGCTCATCTTCCAATGCGCACGAAGTAAGGAGCGGATCAGCCCACCGATCAAATTATGTGACGGCTCTGACGTGATATAGGTCTTCTCCTTTTTCGATCGCAAATACCGCTCCAGCATGGCCATCTGCGTCCCCTGACCGGAACCGTCCAGCCCCTCGAAAACGATGAATCTTCCGCGTTTTTTCTTTTTCATGTCCGTATCACATCGTTATCACATTAATCCGCTTCGACACCGAGACAGAACGTTCTGGCAATCGAACTTCCTTTGAAGTTCCGGTCATCCGTCAGGCGTTCCGTTCCGACAGATCCTCTCGCATCTTCGCGACGATAAGATCGGTCTGGGCATACAGCTCCTCCAGGCTGCCTTCGTTATCGATGACATACCCCGCATCCGCCTTGAGCGCCGGGATGCCGACCTCCGTCTCGAGCAGATGATCCTTCTTGAAATCCTCGAAGGTCTTGGTATCGTCGTCGGCGTTCTGATGCCGTTTCACGATCCGACCATACCGGGTTTCCATGGATGCCTCGACATAGATGATTGAGAACTCCGGAAAGCCCTTCGCCGCTTCGATATCGGATTGTCGACGGACACCATCGATAACGACAAGCTTGGATTCGTCTTTTATAGCGTCATTGGCAATACTATGCGAAAGGATATTGTCCCCGAACGTAGTCCGGAGCGCTCCCGAAATCTTCGTCAGATTCTCCCGATTCTGCGCCAAATGCAGTCGATTGAGGATATCACGGAGCGGGTCCGAGAACATGAACAGTTTTGCCTCATATCGGTTCACGAGATAGTGCGCCACCGTATCCTTGCCAGACGCGATCTCGCCAGCTATCCCGATGATAATCTTGCCCATATTTTTTAGATTACATTGTTATATTACTGAATTGTTGCATTGTTTCCGCTCCCTGTTCCATGTTCCCTGTTCAATGCTCCCACTCTCCGTTCCCGTTCCCGTTGTAAGTTGTTAGTTGTTAGTTGTTAGTTATAAGTTGTTAGTTGTTAGTTGTTAGTTATAAGTTGTTAGTTGTAAGTTGTCAGTTGTCAGTTGTAAGTTGTAAGTTGTAAGTTATTAGTTGTTAGTTGTCATTTGACCGAAATGTCCTGCAATCCCCGTCTCACGTCCCAATCATCCGGATCACGATCGATATGAAGCGCCACTTCCGGAAACCGTTTCGCGACCTCGTCGGCCATACGTTGCGCGATCGGCCGAATCGTCGGGTGCACCGTCTTGCCACTTCGCAGTTCGACGAAGTAGACGAGACCGGGCAGATCGAGAGCAAAACGAACCGGTACTTGAAATCCCATCGCGATGAGGTATTGTCTGTCTTCGGGCGAGGCATCGATTGCATCGATCGCCGTCATCTGTTCGTCGATGAGCGCTTCGGCCACCATCCGAAGCTCATCCGGCAACTGCTTAAGATACCATGGATGGACTCCGTACCGTGTCGTAAGGAGTGGCATCTGATGGATGGCGGCGCGGTGGCGCTGCAAATCACGGTACGACCCGAAGTCGAGCAGAAAATCGAAACTGAAGGTGCCGAGCGCACGCAGGTACGACGGGAGGTTGGTCTTCATCGGACGCTCCTCCAGGATATCGCGATAGGGTGCCAGTGCGGACGGTTCGATGGTCGTCGTCGCGGAAAATTCCTCAGGAAACGACTCCGGTGCGAAATACGTATGCTTCGCGAGAATATCCTTGCGATACGCCTCTTGATCCGGATACCGTTTGTGACTGAAGCTGTTCGGATATCGCTCCGAAAGTGTTGCGAGCATTCCTTCCGCCGCTTCGCGCACTTCCGCGAGCGGGTGATGACGCATGAGCGACAGCTTGTCCCAGGCCTGACGCAAGTTCGTATGCCACGACAATTGGGTCGTCGTCCCCGCCGGCAAGAATCCGCGCAGGATGTCGAAAGAGCGTGCCTTGATGGCCTTGCCGTAGACTATTTCGTCCGCGTCGTCTTTTTTCGGATACTTCGCCCGGAGATGCTCCTCCACCGCCAGCCCCGACGATACATAAAATTCGTGCCATTTCCGGATGATGTCCTTGGATGCGACTGTCCCGATCGGATCCTCGATCGGCTGCTTGCTCATATCGATATAGCGCGTGCTGGTTTCTTGTCCACTGTAGAGCGCCCAATCCTGGATCGCTTTGGCACACAGCATGCTGACCCCTTCGATGAAGATCGTCGTGCTTCCGCAGTCCGCGATCGACAGGTGTCCGTATCCCACATAAAACCGTTCCATGAATTTGCCCGAACCGGTCTCCCTGACCTTGGCGACGTGTTTTTCGACGCTTTCGGCACTGCGCGAATACAAGGCCTGCATCATCGCCACGTCCTCGGGTCCGTATTCGTCGTAGAGAAAAATCTTGGGCATAGGTTTGGTATTTCACGATCCCGGCTCTCCATTTTCGCATGAAAATGCCTCGCCAGCAACGCCGCCTCAGTCTCACTCTTTTTCAAGAGCTTGTCGCAGCCAAATCACGCTTTCTGAGACATGCATACTACCGGAGCAGATGAGGGCAAGCGAAGGTTGCAAACGACATTCCAAGCGGTTATTTGCATCAAATTCCCCTCTGTATCAAAAAAATAAGGCTCTGATAAGCCTCATTATTATAAGATTTCAAGTTTCGAAAAAATGTCCTGGACCCCGTTCTTTTTCGGGACTCCCTATTGGACTGCTGATGCACCTTTTGGATGATGAAGATTACGAAACACTATCAAATGGTTTTGATATATGCTTCCAGGAATTTCCTATCGTACTCCTGATGCTCGCCCGAAAGGTGTTCCTTGTATTCGAGCAATACCCGCGGATGCATCAGCGTCACACGGACGCCGTCAACCGACCTCCTTACATCCGGCCACTTTCCATATATTTCCCTGTTTCGGATCCACTTCGTATCATCCTTGTCCCGCATCAACAAGGTGTCCGCGTCCGTCAGATCAATATCCTGCCCGTGATACGAGAGGGAGAGTGTCGTGCAGTCCCACTTCCCGGTCAGATAGTGTTTCGGCCCCGCGACGATCAATTCCTGCCCGAGCGGGACGATGACCGGAAAATAGTTCCCGGAAAGCGAGATGTCGATATCGTTCACCGGCCGACCGGAGCCATAGATATGCGTCGCCAATCCGCCCCCTATCCGGTACGGGATATGATGGTCGTCAAGCATACCGGCGATCCATTCCAGGGCTTCAAGCGTTTTCTGTTCCATGAGGTTGGTTGATACTTTCGACGCGCCACTATTCTTTCACCATGATGATCCGGGGCTGGCCGTCGCCATAGAAGTTCTCCTTACGCTCCGTGGCGACGAAGCCGAGCGATTCATACAGCTTCACCGCATGATTGTCTGGGTGGACATCAAGACCCAGCCGACGAAAATCGTTCAGTTCTTCCATGAGTAGAGTCATCGCTTTCCTAGCCAACCCCCGTCGTTGGAACTCCGGCTTTATAACGAGTCCACTGATATAAGCATAGTCATTGTCCTTCACTACGTATGAAATATCCCCGACCATAACCCCGTCCTCCTCGATCAGGTAGACGATATCGGTATTGATCCATTCCAAAAACTCCGAGTCGGTAAACCCCCAGCTATACACGATCAAATCTTTCGCGGTCTCCTCGATCGCAAGCAGCACCGCAGTGTCATTTTCCGTCGCGCGTATGAGTTTCATAGGATAGGTGTCACTTCAGGAATTGTACCTGACCCTTTTTCCGTTCCCGCATGCCGCGATTCCGGGACTTCCGAAACCGTATCTTCGGCCGACACGATACCTTCACCGGATGAAGTGTTTCGCGTCGTATCGGAACTATCCCCACAATCCTCAAAGCTCATATATTACGTATTTCCAAGCCTTTTCATTCGTTCTTAGGCTCATATCAGCCAATTATTTCTTCGCTCGCATTGACTTGACTTTTTCTCCGTCACGCACTATACTGTAGCCATCTATCGGTTAGCCATAACTGATAGGGTACTACATCCAAGGGCAGTCCTCCTCGCGGAGGGCTGTTTCTTTTTATTCCACACTATTTTTCTTCCGGTTCAATATTTCCCGTCCCCAGATATCATCCTGTATTCCAAGCACATCAAAATAGCCGTCCCCACCGGTCCGAAGTTCTTGAGAGACGTTATTCTTCGAGGAAAAAATATACACTTTTTTACCCTCACCCTTGAGGTGGGTTATCAGCGCGAGAAAATCCGAATCCCCGGTAAAGAAAACGGCGGTATCATATTTTGCAGAGTGATACACGGCATCAATCGTCATTTCCACATCCATGTTTCCCTTCTCTTGTATGGAATCGCCCAATTCACTGTGTATCACGATCCTCTTCAATGGTTTTTTCCGCACAATGAATCCGAGTCCTTTCTTGAGGAAAGTGAAGAATTTATGTTTCCCGTCGGTACCATATCCACGAGTCCCGTCCTCGGGATAGGCGGCGTAATAAAAAATCCGTACTTCCTTGGTAGCGAAGAGAACGTATAAGAACCGTTTTAATTTCTCATAATCGAACATCTTCCCTTTCGCTTTCTGTACCTGCCAAAGATTCGAGGCATCTATAAACACCGAAACCTTCTTTCCCTCTTCAATGGACGCCTGTCCATCACGCTTTTCTTTTTCAATTGGAATCATACGAGTTGTTTCAAGAAGAAAAAACCATCGTACTTATATTTTTGCATCTTCACAATGACATGTAAAGATGCGGCTATTATTCGCCTCAATTTCAACACACAAAAAAGGAAGGCTATTTGCCTCCCTTTTTCTTGGACTTTTCAAAATTGAGATACATCTTGGATGCGACGGGCTTCTTGTCGCCGAAGTACTTGGAGTTGAGGCCCTTGGAGCCGTACGGGCGTTCACACGGCGACGAGAGCGGCTCGAAGGCGATCTGTCCGATCGCCATGCCGTAGTGAAGCTTGATCGGCAAACGTCCCGCGTTAAAAAGCTCGAGCGTCAGGTGAAGTGAGTTGCCCGGATCGAGATAGCCGGCCGTGGTATGGATGATGAGTCCCAGGCGACCGAGGGAACTCTTGCCCTCGAGTCGGCCGACGAAGCTGTCGGACACGCCGGTCTCCTCGGCGATGAGCCCGAGCGCAAACTCCCCCGGATGGAGGATGAACGGTTCGTTCTTTTTGAGCTCGATCGGCTTCATGAGATTCTCGGCCGGCGCCTTGGGGTCGATGACGAAGTTATGCGTCGTGTCGAAGACGAGGAAATGTCGGTCGAGGTGCAAGTCGACACTCGACGGCTGGACATGCTTGCGGTTGAACGGCTTGATTATGATGCCGCCCTTTTTCTGTTCCTTGATGATGTCGCGGTCGGAGAGGATCATAGGTATGGAAGTGAAAAGTTTAAAGCGAAAAGTGTAAAATATCGGACGGGAACATGAGAGTGAAAAGTGTAAAGCGAAACAATGACGGCTATGAGAAAAGATTCGTATAAATATGCCGTCGATGCGTTAACGAGTTATGAAAGCGATATCGAAGCATCGAACCCGTGAACACGTTAACTCGTTAACTGTCATCTGTTCACTGTCCGTTGATGCCTGCCTATTATATATGAAAAAACGGACCCTGGAAAGGGTCCGTTTTTCGCTTATAATAGAGTTTTTCAGCAACTTACACCTACACCCCTCAGTCTCGACACAGTCGTTCGCGAACGACGTGTCTCGAAGACTCGACAGCTCCCCTCAGAAAGGGGAGCTGGAAACAAAGAAGATTATGAGAGCTTGATGGACACGCCGGGACCCATAGTGGAGCACAGAGTGATTGATTTGATGAACTTCCCCTTGGAAGATTCCGACTTGGCCTTGCGAACCGCATCAGCGAAGGTCTCATAGTTTGCAGTGAGCTCCTCAGCCTTGAATGAGAGCTTCCCGATGACCTGGTGCACATTGCCCGAGTCGTCGTTCTTGAAGCTGGCTTTCTTCCCCTTGGAGAGCATCTCGACCGCGTCGGCGATCTTTGCGGTGACCGTCTCGTTCTTCGGGCTGGGCATGAGTCCCTTCGGCCCGAGGATCTTGGCGACGGTCGCGAGCTTGGGCATCATATCCGGGGTCGCAAGCAGGATATCGAATGCCGTGCCGGGCATGATCTTCCCCTCTTTGATACCTGTGACAACTTCCTCACCACCGACGAGCACCGCTCCGGCGTCGGTCGCTTCCTTGGCTTTGTCGGCTGCATTCGTCACGACCGCGACCTTCTTGACCCGGCCGGTGCCGAAAGGCAAGACGACGGTCGCGCGGACCGATTCATCGGATTTCTTGGCATTGATATTGAGGCGGATATGCGCCTCGACCGACTCGTCAAACTTCGCGATGGCATTGTCCTTGAGGAATACAATCGCATCCTCGAGCGAGTATTCCTGCTTCTCCACAATCTTCCCCGCTACCGACCGGTATTTCTTTCCGTGCTTCATATAATTGTCGTTCGTGGTGATAACGATCGAGTCTTTCAACTCACATCTCCCACAAAATTAATTACCTATCTGAAATGGTCCGTTGTCTGTTGTAAGTTGTCAGTTCTCCACCTTGATTCCCATCGAGCGGGCGGTGCCGGCGACGATCTTGGCCGCGGCGTCCACATCGTTGGCATTGAGGTCCTCCATCTTCTTCTCCGCGATCTCGAGCACCTGTGCCTTGGTCACGGTGCCGACCTTGTCCTTCTTCGGATTCGCAGCGCCCTTCTCCACCTTGGCTGCCTTCTTGAGAAGCTCGGCTGCCGGAGAGGTCTTGAGCACGAAGTCGAATGTCCGATCCTCGTATACGGTGATTTCTGCCGGGATGATGTCGCCGGGACGATCCTTGGTCGCCTCATTGAACTGCATGCAAAATCCCTGGATATTGAGTCCGTGCTGACCGAGGGCCGGACCGACCGGCGGAGCCGGGTTCGCTTTGCCACCCGGGATCTGCAGCTTGATGACCGTCTTTATTGCCTTTGCCATACTCGTATGAATCACCGATCGTCAAAATCCAATCTTCAATACCGAAAAGAGAGTTGGATATGAGTATCGGTTCCTGATTATTGGTTACCCGCCGACAAGTTATGCCTTCTTCACCTGGAGGAAATCGAGCTCCACCGGCGTCTCGCGTCCGAAGAGCGACACGAACACCTTGAGCTTGCCTTTCTCCTCGTCCACTTCCTCCACCTTGCCGTCGAAATTCTTGAATGGACCGTCCATCACTTTCACTACGTCGCCCTTGCGGACATCCACCTTGAATTTCGGTTCGGACACGCCCATACGCTTCTTGAGCGCCTCGATTTCCTTGGAGTCGATCGGCGTCGGCGTGGTGCCAAGACCGATGAAACCGGTCACGTTCGGCGTGTTGCGGACCACGTACCACGACGCGTCCGTCACCATCATGTCCACGAGCACATATCCGGGATAGATGCGCTCCTCGACGGTCACGCGCTTCCCACCCTTGATCTTGATCTTCTTCTCCTTGGGCACGAGGACGTCGAAGATATAATCCTGCATGTCCATCGATTCGATACGCTGGTTGAGGTTCCGGGAGACATTGTCCTCATATCCGGAATACGTATGGAGCACGTACCAGGCCCGACCGTGATGTTGTGTCTGCTTCGCCATACTCTGTTTAAAAAAGAAACGCCTACGACTTATGAGTGAACGACTACTAGAAGAGGAACCGCTTCGCGAGACTCTCGAACCCGAAGTCGAGCAATCCGAGAAATATCGCCGTAGCAAGCGAAATACCGACCACGATGGCCGTATCACGAATCATCCTTTCTTTCGTCGGCCAGACGACTTTGAGGAGTTCCGCCTTCGCTTCTTTCAGGAATTCGATGATATTCGGCATATTTCCTGTTTCAAAAAAAGCCCGTCAGAGGCTTCGTATGGGATAAGCATACCAAGCCCAGCCCATCCTGTCAACAGGCGGAAAATCCACTTCCGAGAGCCGTACCATATAGACTCATCCGCGCCAAGAACGTGCCTTTTCTCACATCAGCTCCAACTCCTTGAAAAAGCTCTCATAGAATGAAAGGAGTTCCTCGGCCTCCTCTTTCGACAAGGAAAAGTCATGATCATGGATAATCTTGTTCCGGACCAGATGAGCCTCCTGGAGCCGTTCCGCGGAAAGGATCTGTCCGGACCGAATGAGACCGAGACGCTCGCCGACCGTCCCCCCTTCATAACCGATCTCACCGAGCATTTCGTCGGCCAGAGCATCGGCCTCGAGTATCGCCGCCTGATAGTATGACGGCTTCCCGCTCTCGAGCCGGGCCTTGATTGCTTCCCATCGCTTGAGAAACTTCGCCGGCTGGATGAGTGGGCGACGTCCGCCGAACCGTTGCTGCTGCAGGTTCGATCGCACGTCATGCAAGAGAAGGAGGAACACGACATCGACGAACACAACGATACCGTAGACCCTGAGAAAGAGCGTGACGAGTATATACAGGTACGACTGCTCAATTCCATGCCAGATGAGTACCGCTATACTTACGATTGATAAGAGGTCGGTTGACATTGCTTTGCATTACTGATTTGTTTTTTCAAATGCGTCCGCTGTGCGCAAAAGCGTCTCCTCATCGAACCATCGTGCCATGAGCTGTCCGCCGAGCGGAAGATCTTTCCCGTCTTCATTGAGCGTTCCCATAGGAAACGAGATCGCCGGTACGCCTGCCAGGTTCGCCGTCACCGTGTAGATATCGGAGAGGTACATGCCGATGAGGTCGTCTTGTTTCGCCCCGAACCGAAACGCCGCTTCGGGCGCAGTCGGTGAGAACACGAGGTCGACCTCCTGGAACGCATCGACGAAATCGTGACGGATGAGGTCACGAACTTTTTGTGCCTTCTTGTAGTACGCATCGTAATAGCCCGCCGAAAGCGTATAGGTCCCGAGCATAATCCGACGCTTCACTTCGTCGCCGAATCCGTAGTCACGGGTATCGAGATAGGTCTCAAGCAACGTGTCCGATCCGGCGAACCGCTCCGACCCGTCGTTCACGGACATCCCGAACCGGATGCCGTCGAACCGGGCGAGATTGGAACTCACCTCGGACGGCATGATGATGTAGTAGACCGGCAACGCATATTTGGAATGTGGAAGCGAGATTTCCCTGATCTCGGCCCCGAGAGAGCGGAATCGTTCGACTGCCTCGGTAAAGACGCTCCGGACCCGTTCGTCGAGACCGTCGGACAGGTACTCTTTCGGAATGCCGATCTTGAGTCCACGGATGTCTCCGGAGAGAAAATCCTCGAAACGCTTCCCGTCGCTTTCGGCTGTCGTCACATCCATCGGATCGTAGCCATACGTTTCCGACAAGACGATCGCCGCATCCTCGACCGTCGTAGTGAAGGGGCCGATCTGATCGAGCGACGAGGCCATAGCGATAAGCCCGTATCGCGAGACACGGCCGTAGGTCGGTTTGAGTCCGACCACACCGCAAAAAGACGCCGGCTGACGGATGGAGCCACCGGTATCGCTCCCGAGCGCAAAGACTGCCATGCCGTCGGCAACCGCCGCGGCCGAACCGCCGGATGATCCTCCGGGAACCCGCTCCGGATCGGCTGGATTCTTCGTTTGTCGATACGCACTCGACTCCGTGGATGATCCCATGGCGAATTCATCCATGTTCGTCTTGCCGAGGATGATCGCTCCAGCCTCACGGAGTCGACGTATGATGGTCGCATCGTACGGGGCGACATAGTTGTCGAGGATCTTCGACCCGGCCGTCGTCCGCGTCCCTTCCATGCACATATTGTCCTTCACGGCTCCGGGAATCCCCTCCAGGAGTCCGATGGTTTCGCCGTGAGCGATCTTCAAGTCGACGCGTGCCGCCTCCTTTCGTGCCTCATCTCCGAGAACCATCAGGTAGGCACCGATTTCCGGATCACGCTCGGCGATACGCGCAAGATACGACTCTGCGAGCGATATCGCGGTCGTCTCCTTGTTTTTCAGCTGTTCGTGAAGCGTTCGGATCATGAGGGAAGAATAAAGAATCAGAAATCAAGAATGAAGAATAGGAAATCTGGAATCAAGAACAGAGGCGCTCACAATGAGAAGACGGATTTCACCTTCACGAATCCATCTTTCCGTGAAGGAACGTTTTGCAAGATAGCTTCGCGCGAAACGGGTCCGGAGCCGTGGACACGGTCTTCACGCGTATCATTCTCTTTCACGGGCATATCGATTCCTTCGCGCTCACCGGACAAGTCGAGTTCCTCGAGCTCATGGAAAAAATCAAGCACCGAAGAAAGTTCCTTCCGGTACTTCCCTGTCTCCGTATCGGAAAGTCCGATACGGGCGAGGAGTGCGATATGTTTCACTTCTTCGGTCGTCAACATAGGAGGTGATCGAAATGTTCTACGATTGTGTCGTCATTCAAAGCGCATCCTTATCGCCCACCTGTCATTCCCAGGAATTCATCCTCAGAAACGATCCGGATACCGAGCTCATGCGCCTTTGAAAGTTTGCTTCCGGCGTCTTCCCCCGCCAGCACGAAGTCCGTCTTCGCACTCACGGAACCGGCCGGATGCCCGCCGTTCTTCCGTATGATATCTTTTGCCTCGTCCCTTGTAAAGCGTGAAAGCGAACCGGTCACCACGACCGTCTTCCCGAAAAGAGGCCCGCCTGAAACGTCATGTCCCGTTTCCGAAAATGAAAGCTCGACACCGAACTCCTTCATTTTTCCGAGAAGACGGATATTCGCCTCGTCATTGAACCATACCGAAAGGCTCTCGCCGGATTTTTCACCGAAACCTGGGATATCCGTCCAACGTTCTTTCGTGATATCCGGAAAACGATCGATGACGTCTTGCAAGCCCGAAAGACCGGACGGGAACAGGTCTCGCAGGTGATCCGCGATCAGGATCGCCGATTCCTCACCGACGTGACGGATACCGAGCGCAAAGAGAAACCGTCGCATCGAAATGATCTTCGATGCCCCAATCGCCGAAACGAGATTCGCGACGGATTTCTCGCCGAAGCGCTCAAGCGGGAGCAGGTCTCCCTCCGTCAGATCGAAGATGTCCGCCGCATCGGAAATCAGTCCCTCGTTTAACAACTGTTCGACGATCTTCTCACCGAGTCCGTCAATATCGAATCCTTTCCGGGAAACGGCGTGTACGATCTTCTCGAACTCGACCGCGAAACATTTCGGATTCTCACAAAAGAGCGCGACGCTTTCGCTTCCGGCGCTGCCGGCTGTCCGTTTCGAAACGGCCCCGCCACAAATCGGGCAGGTCTTCGGCAGAGAGAATAAGCGCTCCGACCCAGTCCGGAGATTCAAGACGACACTCAGTATCTCGGGGATGATATCGCCTGCCTTGCGGATAACGACCGTGTCGCCGATCCGTACGCCGAGCCGTGCGATCTCGTCCCCATTATGCAAGGTCGCCCGTGAGACGACCGTCCCCGCGATACGGACCGGACGGAGGTGTGCGACCGGCGTCAGCACGCCGGTGCGGCCGATCTGGATGGCGATATCCTCGACGACGGTCGTCGCCTCTTCCGCGGGAAACTTGTAGGCGATGGCGAATCGCGGTGCCTTGGCCGTGTAACCAAGTGCATCTTGCATGCGCCTGGCATCGATCTTGATCACGATGCCATCGAGTGCGTACGGCAACTCATGCCGTCTGGCGGTCCATTCGCGATAGTAGTCCTCCACTTCGGAAAGTGTCTTGCACCGTCGGAAGTTCGGATTCACGTTGAATCCGAACTCGCGAAGCAATCCCAGCTCCCCAATCTGCGTGTCCGGCAACGACATATCACCGACCGAATCGAAATCGTAGACAAATGAATCCAATCGTCGTGCCGCCATCACCTTGGAATCAAGCTGACGAATCGAACCCGCAGCGGCATTACGCACGTTCGCAAATGGCGCTTCTCCGGTCGCAGTCCGTTCGCGATTGATCCGCTCGAGCTCCGTTTTTGAGAGCCAGGCTTCGCCGATCGCGGTACAGGTAATCGGTTTCGACAAGGAAAGCGGGATGGTCCGGATGGTCCGCAGGTTCCGGGTCACATCCTCGCCGATCGCACCATCACCACGTGTCGCACCACGAATAAAACTTCCATTCTCATACGTGAGCACGACCTTGAGCCCGTCTATCTTGAGTTCACAACAGTATTCCGGATGTCCGTCGATGTCAGCTTTCGACAGCCACTTCCGCACGCGTTCATCCCAGGTACGAAGTTCGCCCTGGTCGAAGATGTCATCGAACGACCACTGTCGCGACGCGTGGCGGACCTTCTCGAACTTCTCGAGTGGATCACCACCCACACGCGCTGTAGGGCTCGTGTCGGAGCGGAATTCCGGACAAGATTCCTCGAGTTGCAGGAGTTCGTGGAATAGCGAATCATACGCCTCGTCCGATATCTCGGGGGCGTCGTGCGAATGATAGAGGTTCCGGTGTCGTTCCACCTCGTCTCGAAGTTTTTCTATGCGTTTCCGAGCCTGTTCCCTGTCCATGATTGATCAAACTATCGCCGTTTATCCCACATTTCCGGTACGGATATATGATACCTGACCGGAACAAAAATACAAAGATATGGCACCCTAGTTCCCGACATACTGATAATCACGAAGCGAGACCGAGGTCTGGATATTTGCCATCATCGTCGAAGCGGCGATTCTCCGTATATCAAGAGAGATAGTCACCTTTCCCATTTTTTTTGGGCTCGGCGTAGAGGGAATCACTCCGAACTGACCGGTGATATACCCTGTCGTCACATTGAACCAGCTTCCCATGCCCGAAGTATCGCATGAGGTATAGGCAACTACGTTCTTCATCCGCGCCTGCAAAACGTTTCCGGAAATTTGGTATTCGAAGCAACGGGTTGCAGAATAATCATAGAAGAGGATATCTGATGATGAGGAGCTAATGATAGTGCTCGTCCGAAGGTATTTCGAAAGCGTGTTCATCGCAAACTGCGCTGATTCGACGTCCCGTTCGAGGTCGCGCGCATTCGCGAAAGAAGCGAACCCGGAAACGAACGTCGTCGAAAGCGCCACCATCATAATAAGGAAGATACCGATCGAAACGATCATTTCGATAAGCGTAAATCCTGGAAGCGTCTTCTTTCGTTTCGTTCCTGTATACATACAGTTCTGTTTTATTCCCAAGGAGTCAACGTGGTTTCCACGTAGGTACAGGAGCTCGCCGAGTTGCAATTCGAACGCACGTCCCCCATGGTCGGGACATACGTTCCCCAAGAAACAGCACTGACACAGTCGGCCGTCTGTTTCGTCGATTCGTAATTGACGAATATCCTTCGTTTGAATTTTCCGGACGCACCAGAATGCCCAAGAGGAGTACCGGTAAGGTCATACGATGCCGTCGCACAGTTCAGTTCGGAAGCAGTGTAATCGATACGGCAGACATGCTGTCCCGCGGTCACCAGAAAATCAAGCGTCTTGTTGCCGGCGAGAATACCATTGTCCTTCACGTTCTTCACGAGCTCAATCCCCTCCTGTGAGAGCTCGGATGCAACTATCATATCCCTGCTTCCAAACGAAGCGTTCAGCCCTTTGTTCATGGATGATAGGATCGGCAACAGACCGACGGTCAATACCACCATCGAAAGCAATACTTCGACGAGCGAGAACCCCTTCATTTTTTTTTGTATTCTCTTCATAGGAATATCGGTTTCCAAAACGTCTCAAAGGATTCTCAGGCCGGACCCAAACATCAGCACGCGGTAGGTTGTTCCTCGACTCTTCCGAAAGGATACACGCAGACATGCGCCGATATTCCTCCCTTCATGATCGCGAAGTCAATGAATCCAGAAGTTAATTCGACGCCAGCGGCATTCATCGGTTCCGCCCGAGGCACCTTGAAACGGATTTCCGTGGTGCCGGAGGAAAGAGAAACGCCATTCACAAAAACGGCGGATGTCCCGGCAACAGCGTACGTCGCGGGACAACTTCCATCAGCCGCAAGGCTCTTCTGTTCCACTTTATAGACACCACCGGTCACCGTGACATGAAACTCACAAGGGACGTTTCCGGTCGCGTTGATGTTCTTTCCCGCAAGTGCGAAATTCTGCGCCTCACGAATGGTGGCTGCAAGCAATCGCGCGTTCGACCAAACGTCGTTTTGTGTCCTGGAATTTCTCAGAGACGCCAAAGTGACGGCTGAAATGATTCCGATAATCGCAATAACGATTATCAGTTCGATAAGTGAGAATCCGGGTGCGCGTTTTGTGTTTTGTCGGTCTGCTCCCATAGGGTCATTCTACCATGGCTGTTAGGAAAACCCGAACATCTGTTCGACGAGGGCTCCGAAGAATAACATGAACATGATGCTCGCCGCCAGGAAAGGGCCGAACGGGATACGACTCTGTAGATTCTTCTTGTGAAGCAGTATGAGCGCGATACCAAAAAGTGCGCCTGACCCAAATGCGATCGTGAGCGCCGGTAAAAGCAGTTTCCATCCGACGACCAGACCGAGCATGAGCGCAAGCCATGCGTCCCCTTCGCCCATCCAGGTTTCCCGAGAAAAGAAAACGAGCGCATAGAAAATTGAAAACGCGATGAGACCGCCGATCAATCCTTCCGCGAATCGGGACTCAGAAAACGCTCCCTGAGGTGAGGCAAAATACCAGAGTAGAAATAATGACAAGACCGTCCAACCGACGCCAAACGCGAGCACAGAAACAGGAATCTCCATGGTCGAAAGATCATACACAAAGACTACGATCAATGCTGCGATGAGCCCAAGTGAAAAGACCGTCTGGATAGCAGACTCAGTGTTTCCAAAGAAAAAGAACGACTGTCCCACAAACATGAAAAGCGTTGCTGTCACGCACTCGACCGTCGGGTACTGCCAAGAAATCCGTTCGCCACAATTCCGACATTTTCCACGAAGAAAAACGAACGAGAGGACAGGGATATTGTCATACCAGGCGATCATTTTCTTGCACGAATTGCACCGTGACCGACCAGAAACAACCGATTCGCCGGTATCGAAACGGAAAATGATGACGTTTAGAAAACTCCCGATCAGGAGTCCGAGGATAATAAATGAGAATGTCATACTCGCAGTATACCACGAAACGAACGGGGGTATCTGAACAATCGTTTTATCAATTCCGATCTATCGGAAACAAAAACAGGAACAAGTCCTGTTTTTGTCGGGAAAAAATATATATTTTCCTCTCTAACAACCGGCTCCTGCGTAGGTCGTTCCCGTATTGGTAACGGTAGCGGTACAAGTAAGAGCAGTGTTTATCGGTGTAGCCGTAAGCGTGAAGGTGCCACTCCCTGAGGCTCCACAACTCTGCGCTGTGATGGCTCCCCAATTCGTCTGCGCCGTATCTGCCGGCAGGGTTACGGCCGCTGTATCGCACTGAATCAGGAGTCCGGAAACCGCTCCGGCTGTTTCAGACTTGAATGCAGCAATTTGAGCCTTCGTGCGAGCGCTTGAGAGACTCACGAGCACGATCGAGGCAAGGATGCCGATGATCGCGATAACGATGAGGAGCTCTATCAGGGTGAATCCCTTTTTCATATTCGTATCCATATAAATACTTACCCTACAGTCCCGAAGAATCGTACTATGGGCAGTTCGTGAAATCCGCTCCACCGTCAGAGAGACTGGCGGATGTACAACCGGCTATCGTCTTTACCGGAGTGATGCCAGTAACCGAGAACGTTCCACCACCAGCAGCACAACCGTCCGTCACCGTAGAAGAGGACCAGACAACATTGGCGGTATTCGCCGGCAAAACAATAGCCCCATCATCACATTTCAAAGTCAGGCTCCCACGCGCCCCGGACACCTCTTCCTTAAATGCTGAACGGTCGGCCTTCTCACGCGCGCCCGAGAGACTCACGAGCACAATCGAAGCAAGGATGCCGATGATCGCGATAACGATGAGGAGCTCTATAAGGGTGAATCCTTTTTTTCTGTTCGTCATGACATACACCTCCTTTCTTTGTTTTTCGTTTACGGGGTGATCTTTCCCCCAGACTCAACCTATGCTCATAGTATACACGGATAAACCTGTTTCCGCAATGCAATCTCTTTCCAGCTTCAGTCTCTTTGAAAAAAACCGCCGCCCATCGGCGCCGGTCTTTTTCAAATTTCCATATTTTCCTCTCTAACAACCGGCTCCTGCGTAGGTCGTTCCCGTATTGGTAACGGTAGCGGTACAAGTAAGAGCAGTGTTTATCGGTGTAGCCGTAAGCGTGAAGGTGCCACTCCCTGAGGCTCCACAACTCTGCGCTGTGATGGCTCCCCAATTCGTCTGCGCCGTATCTGCCGGCAGGGTTACGGCCGCTGTATCGCACTGAATCAGGAGTCCGGAAACCGCTCCGGCTGTTTCAGACTTGAATGCAGCAATTTGAGCCTTCGTGCGAGCGCTTGAGAGACTCACGAGCACGATCGAGGCGAGGATGCCGATGATCGCGATAACGATGAGGAGCTCTATCAGGGTGAATCCCTTTTTCATATTCGTATCCATACGTTTTTCTTACGTTTTATTGTATCCCTTCTTCTTTCGTCTATTATACTCCGTAATACTGAAATCTCCAAACGACGTTACTTAGGAAAGTTTTCCGACCACGTTGTATATCGGGAGTAGGATGCCGACAACCAGGATTGCGACACCGATACCGAGGAAGACGATCAGAATCGGCTCGAGCAAAGACGTCAGGTTCCGGGTCATACCATCCACTTCCTGGGTATAAAACGAGGCGATATTCCGGAGGATAGGAGATATCGAACCACTCTCCTCTCCGATTTTCACCATCTGCGAAACGAGATGGGGAACCTGCTTTGCCCGAAAGAACGCAGTGCTCATATTTCCTCCCTTCCGGACTTCCTCCATCGCGTCGAGGATGATTGCCTGAAAGGTCTGGTTCCCTACGATACCGCTCACGATGGACAGGGATCGAATAATCGGAATCCCGCCATTAAGCATGATACCGAGATTCTCCGCAAGCCGAGAGATAAAAATGTATTGTGCGATCTTTCCCGCAATCGGAATGGAAAATATCTGTTCATCCCATGCGCGACGCCCATCCGGAGTACGCAGATAGTAGAGAAGTGAACCAGCGATTGCGAAAAGAAGAAGAATAACCGACCACCAATAAGCCGCGAGAAAATCACTCGTTGTGATGATGACCTGCGTATACCACGGTAGGTCTCCACCGAAGTCTTTCAGAACGGCCGTAATCTTCGGAACGATAAACGTGATAACCAGGAATCCGATTGCAACAGCGGCTCCAAGCACGAATGCTGGATAATAGAGCGCCCCTTTAATCTTTGACGTGAGCTGGTAATCCTTCTCGAGGGTATCCGCAATAAAGATAACAGCGTGCTGGAGCCCTCCAGACACTTCACCCGCATGAATGAGATTGATCGCGAGCGGGGAAAAGACCTCCGGATGTTTCGCGAACGATTCTGAGAGCGACATACCATCATCCACGCTATCCTTCGTTTCTTTGAGGATAATCCGAAAATACGAACTTTCGGTTTCCTCAGCAATCGCCATAAGCGACGAAGTGATCGGTACTTTCGCTTCGATCAGCACGCTGAACTGGCGAAAAAACGAGACGAGTTCTTTCCGACTCACACCCTCCCAGATCCGAGAAAGATCCTTCATGACCGCCGACCCTCCCCATTCCTCTTTAATCATGACTGGGAGAAGACCGCTCTTCTGTAGAAGAAAACTGGCGGCATCACGATTTTCAGCCTCAACATAGCCTTCTTTCAAGACCCCGTCGACGCTCTTTGCTTTGAATGCGAACTTCATATTCGTTTTCCTTCCTGTTTGATGCTTCTTATGTATTCCTCTTCGCTAGCCTCCCGTCACTCGCCTTTGGCAATAAGCATCTCGAGATACTGTCGGTTTTTCGCGTAGACAAGCGCATCGTTCACAGAGATGAGGCCCCGTCGAACCAAATCCGAAAGCGACCGGTCGAGTGAGACCATACCATCTTTAAGACTCGTCTCTATGACACTGTCGAGTTGATGTGTCTTGTTCTCACGGATGAGATTCTCCACGGCGTGGTTCTTCAACATGATCTCAACAGCCGGGACACGACCCGCTCCATCCATACGTGGAATGAGTCGCTGTGAGACGACTCCCAAAAGAACGCTCGCGAGTTGCGCACGGATCTGGTTCTGCTGATGCGCCGAAAAGACGTCGATGATACGGTCGATGGTCTGTGCCGCGTCGTTCGTGTGTACCGTTGCGAAAATGAGGTGTCCCGTTTCAGCTGCGGTCATTGCGGTAGCAATTGTCTCGAGATCTCGAAGCTCGGCGAGCATGACCACGTTGGCATCCTCACGAAAAACGGCTCGCAAAGCGAGCGGAAATGTCTTCGCGTCACGTCCGACCTCACGTTGGTTGATGATACATCGATCCTGCGTATAGACGAATTCAATCGGGTCCTCGATGGTGACGATGTGTTTCTCTTGATTGTGGTTGATGTATTCGATGATTGCTGCCAGCGTGGTCGACTTGCCGTGTCCGACAGGGCCTGTCACCAGCACCAGACCCTGAGAATAATTCGCAAAATTATAAAGTGAACTCGGGATGTTGAGTTCTTCGAGATTGCGAACATGATCCATGACAAACCGCATTGTCACGCTTACAAATCCCTTCTGAAAAAAGATGTTCGTACGGAACCGCATCCGGTTTTCGAAATTGTACGAGAAATCAGTCTGACCGGCGGACAGAAGTTCGTCCTTACCCTCCTCACTCAGGAGGATATCCGAAAGCGCCTTCGTGTCGGCCGGAGTCAGAATCTTCTCCTGAGTAATCGGGTGCAACTTTCCGTTGATACGAAGGGTCGGATACCGACCGACAACCAGATGAAGATCGGATGCGCCCTGTTGGCCGACCAGAAGTAGGAGATTCTTGACGCGCTGTTCGGCATGCAGTATTTCGAATCCATCTGACATAGCTTCGTGTCTATTATTAGTTTAGTAGCCGACCGCTTTTCGCATACGATGGAAACGTCATAAATCGGATGTGCGATTCAAAGAGTCTCTCATCTTTCATTGCCATGCGGGGCCAAAATGGATTCGCGCGACGGCGATTCCTCTTTCAGGGTAGCACTTTTTTGTGCCTTCTCCAAGACAGCCTCGACCTTGCCGAGGACTTCGGATGGTGTGAATTGCGATTTGATAAGATATTCCTCGGCCCCGAGACTGAATCCGTCCCGAATCGCCTCACTTGCTGAAAAGTTCGTCAACAAGATGACTGGAATATTCTTCCACTCCTCACTCCTCTTGATTTCTCGAAGTACCTCGCGACCGTCCATATATGGCATGAAGATATCGAGCATCACCAAATCAGGGACTGCCTTCCGGAGCCGTTTCATCCCCTCAATACCATCCACGGCTGATTCGACCTCGAACCCATATTCCCGAAGCTTCCGCTGATAGATGTCTCGAACGAAGAAATCGTCTTCCATGACGAGTATCTTTTTTCCGGCGAATTTCGAGTGTTCCATACCATTAACCCGAATACCGGACTTATTCCTCATCCACCATGATGTCACCGTTCGTCACAAGATCAACTTCCGTCAAAGTCGTCAATCCACGAAGTGCCTTCAGTGTCCCGTCCTGACGCAAAGAAATCATCTTCTGACGATGCGCCTCCTCAGTCAGCTTCGCTTCATTTGCATGATCGTCGGTAATAATCTGTTTCACGACATCGTTCACCTCGAACGCCTCATAAATAGCAATCCGTCCCCGATAACCAGAATTCCCGCACGACTCGCATCCCGTCCCGCGATACAGGTGGACACCTCCCTTCGGATCATACCCATACTTCTCTAATTCCTCGAGACTGATATTTCCAATCGTCTTCGTAATCTTGCTCTTGAGTGCCGGACTAACCGACATCTCTTCACGGCAGTCGAGACAAATACGGCGAACGAGCCGTTGTGCCGCGACTACCTGCACTGCGGATGCGATAAGGAATGGTTCCACTCCCATGTCTATGAAGCGCGGAATGGCTCCAAGAGCGCTGTTCGTATGCAGAGTCGAAAGCACGAGATGACCCGTCAGTGCAGAATGAATCGCAAGCTCGGCGGTCTCGCCGTCGCGAATCTCGCCGACCATGATCACATTCGGATCTTGACGCAGGATGGACCGCAGTCCGTTCGCGAACGTGTAGCCGATCTCCGGCTTCACCTGACTCTGATTAATACCACCGATGGAATATTCGACCGGATCCTCAAGAGTGATGATATTGCGTTCGTCTTGATTAAGAATCTGCAAGAATGAATACAGTGTCGTCGATTTTCCCGAGCCAGTCGGACCGGTCATAAGAGTAATCCCAAAGGGCTCCATAATCTTCCTCCGGAGAAGTTCGCCGGTCCAGCCCCACAGACCCATTTCCTGGAAATCAACCGTGTTTTCCTTCTTTTCGAGCACCCGCATCACAACCTTCTCACCGTCTACGACCGGCAGGGTCGAAACGCGAAAATCAACGAACGCACCTTCATAATCCATTCGGAATCGTCCGTCTTGTGGTTTCCGTTTCTCGTCGATCTTCAGGTTTGAAAGAATCTTGATGCGCGCGACCACAGCTTTACCGATTGGAAGTGGGAACACGAGCGAGGAATGCAGGAGTCCGTCGACGCGAAACCTGACACGATAGTTTTCTTCAGCGGGCTCAATATGGATATCGCTCGCCCGAGCTTCGATTGCATGCTTCACGACCGACTCGACTAGCCGGGCAATCGGAGCGTCTTGAAGACTTTCCTTATTTTTCTTACTCTCGTCCTGATTTTCTTCACCAATAAAGGCATCCTTGAGCGTAAGATCCTCATTTTTCAAGGAAAGGATTGCTTCCTCGAGCGCTCGGTCTGTGCCGGTATATCTCCTCAGAAGATCATTGATAACTCTCTCCGAAGCCAATACGATGTCGATGTCCATCTGTTCTTTTTCCGATACGAACCGAAGGATATTGAGTGCTTCAAACCCTTCAGGGTCGGCCATAGCCACCCGAAGTGTCGTCTCTTCTTTCTCGTATGAGGCCATCCGGTATTTCTGAGCAGCCTCCTCCGGTATCAGTTTCAACACTTCACGATCAATCACTTTCGGTAATGTCGAAAGAAGTGGTATGCCAAGAGCTTTGGCACGTTTCTTGAGTTCATTCTCCAGAACTTCGTCAGGATCGACTGGAATAATCGAAATCGGTCCGGCTGCCGGGACGGATTGCTTCTCTTGGTCTTGGTCAGAAAGGACATCACTCATACTGGATATGCTTTATAGGAACCACCTGATTCATCGCACGAAAGAAACAGCGAGAAACGAATGCTGACCGAAAGGCCCGGTTTCAACCGGACCGACGCCCTCCAACGGTTACAGACCGAATGGATTTCCCCGGCCAACACTGTCTGGATTGGCAAGTGACGGGATAGCACCCTCTTTCGCAATGATTTCCCTGATAGGATCGACGTTAAATTCCTTGCTCGCAAATAAGGGCAACATATACCCATTCCGATATTTCTCCAGGGGAAGGTAATAAAACTCAGCGGAGAATTTTCCGGAAAGTATTCCGGCAGAGGTGTTCAACTGTCCACTCGGATCCACGCTAACTGCCTCTTTCTTGGAAATCGAGAACGATGTCAACGAGTACGAACGTCTCGGGTTTGATATTCCTTTCAGGAATGCCCTGATATTCTCGTACGTTCCTTGTACAGCGGCGTTCATGGTAAAGGAATGCGGAACCGGCGCCGAAGGCGTAGCTACGAGCACGGTCGTCGACCCGGAGGAGGAAGCAGGGTCTGAAACATCGGACGTCGGCGGGGCTACTTTTTCCGTAAACGTAATCCCGTTTATGGAAACACCCGTCTGTGTCGCATAATAGTTGAATGTGTCGACAATCCGGTCTTGACTAACCGAAGCGGGAAGATACTCATATACTGCTTTTCCTTCTTCCGTGTCAAGAAACGCCGCCTTGGACGCAAATAACGAATCAAGGTTCTGAACCGTTGCTTCGACCGCGATGTTTTCAGCGGTCTTAGCGTCCAGATCAGCGCGCTGACTCAATATGGACTCCACTGTCGGCTTGACCAGGAAGAATCCTATGAACAGCGCTACCGCCATGAATATCGGGAAAGAGAGGTTCTTGATCGACATAGTCGTTTTATATTTATACCGATTGTCAAAGCGTTATCGTGAACGTAAATCCGATGAGGCCCTTGTCGTTTCGTTCTATACTCGGAACAGACAGATTTCCGACCTCTGGCATCTTCTTGAGAACAGTCAACTGCTGAACGACTGATCGGAGTGAATCAGCTTCTCCTTTCAGCTCAATTTTTCGCGAAGCGGCATCGAAAGAATATTCCGAAAGAATGACGCCCGGAAGAATGTTTCCCTCAACCAAATTCAACAACCGTTCAGGGTCGACAACCACCTTCTGACCGGCAATGACGGCGTCCATCCGAAACTGAAAATCGGTAACCGCATCGATCTTATCCTGAGACATGCCCTGGCGATTGCCGACAATCCGAGCCGACAGGTCACCAATCTCGCCCGACAGACGGCTGTCGTAATAGGAGAGACCGCCCCAGATCGCCAACAGGATCGTTACCACCGCGATCAGAAATATAAATCCACGACCGATCTTCCTTCCCATCACGGACTTCTGTTGTTGTGACGGCTGTGCCAAGTTCATTCCCGGCATATGATTTCTATTTTTGATTTATCGACATTTCCTACAGATCCAGTGTACTCCGAACCGATGGTTTTTCAAAATCATGATTGCTTTTTTTTCTCCGCATCCGCAATCGCATACAGCGCGAGTCCAATCGCTGCGGAAAATGATGCGCCGATCAGAGCTATCTTCGGTTGCAGTATCGGCAGATAAGAAATCGTTCTCCATGGGTCCGACAATTTCACTGGGAGACCAAGTTTCTTTGAAAGGTATTGTGGAAGCCCTGTCATGTGGCCCGTTCCTCCCGAAAGAATGACGCTGTCAATCTTTCCGTCCAAACGAGTCGTTTTCCAGGATTCCACCATACGGCCAGATTCGTTTATGATAGTCTCAATCGCTGGGAAAATGACAGCGACATCCTTCGCGTTGAGGAAATCCTTCGTACTCTTTTTCAGTGTGTCAGCTCGATCCACGGAAATATTGAGACTTTCAGAAAGTGCGCGAGTGATATCGCGACCACCAGCGTCAATGCTCCGGCTCTTCTTCACATACCCATTCTCCACCAAGATGACATTCGCTGCCCGAGCGCCAATATCTATAACGAGGAAGGTTCCTAAATCACTGCCGACGACCGACCGGATGATGGAAAACGTCTCCAATTCGAGGAGTTTCATCTCATATCCGACCGAGCTCACATATCCTTCATACTGCCAGACGTCTTTATTGAGTGCAGCCACCAATAAGACTTCGGTCTTTCGGTTCTTCGCATCCTTTTCTGAGGCCGTTCCTACGGCGTCTTTCGTCCCCAAGGATTCCCATGACAACGAAACATCCTCAAGAGCACTCGGGATATACTTCCGCGCCTCGAACCGGACCGCTTCCTCGAGTTCGGAATCCGTCATTTCCGGAAACTCGATAAGTGAAATCAAACCGAGAAAAGACGGCATCGATATGCATATCTGATTCGTTTCCGGTTGCATCCTCTCCAGCAAAGCCTTGAATTTAACAGCCATATCCTCATGAAAGGATCGGGTAGCTGGTTTTTTCGAATCATACGGTGTGAGTAATGGGACTTCGCCGTAATTGACGAGAAATGGTTGCCCAGCACGAAGTTCAAGCTCCACTGCTTTTATAGATTCGGTACCGAAATCGACACCGAGAAACCGCTCTTTTGCGAACATATTCATAGTATTTCCATATTTCGAGAAACCACCGGAAACCCCAGAAGGCTCATCCCGACTTTCTCTCACTGCTCATGAAAAGTATATCATAATTCATCCGGAGAGGAAAGACGTCTTTTCTTATTGTCAGCGAAAGACGTGTTGAACGGAATATTTCGACCCATCACGAGTGCACCAGGGAAATGACTGACAGAAATGACTGACATATTTGACACAAAGCGCCAAGAAAAATACAATCAGGTATTCGGAACATTGGAAATCGACCCCATCGTGATATCATGGCTTTATGAATACCGCACGATTGCCGGAAAAACTTTCCCTCCGCGCCCGGAAGATTTTCGACGAGGCCGAGGCTTTGGCGCGCCTTTCTTCCGCAAACACGGTAGAACCGTCTCACCTGCTTTCCGCTATCCTTTCGGAGGATGGCAGTCTCGGGGGGCTGTTTCTCGTCAATGCCGGCTTCAGACATGAATTTCTCGAGAATGCCCCACATGAATCATTCGTTCCCGACATGGTCACAAAAACAGCACAACGAAAGAAGCGCCTTCCATCAACATCACTTCCCTTCTCGGCCGGAACGAAGGATATCCTCACGACAGCATTCCTTTCCGCAAGCCGATTCGGTTCGCCCTATGTCGGCACCGAGCACCTCATCCACGCCATCCTCTCCAAACCGGACAATGTGGTCCTCATGGCCTTCGCCGAAGCCGGCATCGACCATCGACAGGCTCTTGCCGATCTCGAATCGCATCTCGGACTCGAACATGTCCCCGATTTTGGAAAGTTGCTCGACCTCCCCGAACTGACGCTCGCAAAACGGAAGGTACCGTCAGACGGACTCCCTCCGTCACTTTCGCAGTACACGACCGACCTCGGTCGCGAGGCAATCGAACATGGCGATACCTTCTTCGGACGCGAGGCCGAGATCGCCCGCATCACGAGCATCCTCGGACGACGGCAGAAGAATAATCCGATACTGCTCGGCGAACCCGGCGTCGGCAAGACCGCGATCGTCTCGGCCATCGCCAAACGGATTGTCGAAGGCGAAGCGGGATCATCGCTTTCCGGCAAACGTATCCTCGCGCTCGATTTAGCGCTCGTCGTCGCCGGCACGAGCTTTCGTGGCGAGTTCGAAGCCCGACTCAAGGAAATCGTCCGCGAGGCAAAGGAACGCCCCGACCTCATCTTGTTCATCGACGAGCTCCACACTATCGTCGGCGCCGGCAATGCCCAAGGCGGTCTCGATGCCGCAAACATTCTCAAGCCGGCACTGGCCCGCGGCGAAATCCGTGTCATCGGCGCGACCACGCTCTCCGAATACCGCAAGCATATCGAGAAAGATCCAGCGCTCGGTCGCCGGTTTCAATCCGTCCTCGTCCGCGAACCGTCGCGCGAAGAAACCCGACAACTGCTCCGTGGTATCCGTCCGGCGTACGAGTCATTCCACGGAATCACGATCGGCACCAGCCTACTCGATCTCGCAATCGACCTTTCCATACGACATCTCCATGACCGGTTCCTCCCGGACAAGGCGATCGACATTCTCGACGAGGCCTCGTCACTCGTGAAAAACCGTGTCGGGGAAACCCCTGCCATCCGGGCCGCAGCCACACTCGAAAGCGCCCGAAAGAACATTCTCAGCGAGAAGGAACTCCTCATGTCCGACGGCCGATTCGACGAAGCCGCGGACATGCTCGAAGAGGAACATCGTCTCAATCGCGAAATCGCCAAACTTTCCGCACGTGCGACCGGGGACCGCTCGGGCAAAAAACGACCGGCTCTTTCGGACCGCGATTTGATCGAGACCGTCTCTGCCATGACCGGCATACCGTTTGCGACACTCGAGCAAGACCGCCCGGAACACCGGATGAAACGACTCGGCTACACACTTCGGAATCGGATTGCCCTCCAAGAGGACGCGATCAGTGCGGTGGAATCATCCCTCCTTCGATCACTCTCCGATGTCCGCGATCCTATCCGGCCACTCGGATCACTCTTGTTCCTCGGTCCGACCGGCGTCGGCAAGACACTCGTCGCCAAGACCGTCGCTGAGGAGTTCTTCGGTGGCACGGACCGACTCATTCGTCTCGATATGAGCGAGTTTATGGAACGACACAGTGTCGCACAGATGATCGGCGCCCCCGCAGGGTATGTCGGCTACGGCGAAGGCGGGCGCCTCACCGAACGGATCCGTCGCATGCCACATGCCGTCGTTTTATTCGACGAGATCGAGAAGGCACATCCGGACGTCGCCGGTATCCTCTTACAGATCCTCGACGAAGGCACGCTCACCGACGCGGAAGGCCGCACCGTCAGCTTCCGCGACGCACTCATTATCATCACGTCGAACGCCGGCACCGGCACATTCTTCAAGACGGACCAGATCGGTTTCGACAAGGGCGCGTCAGGCGATGTGAAGGCGCGAATGGAATCAGCAAAGCATACCGCGCTCGAAGAATTCAAGAAATCCTTCCGACCCGAACTTCTCGCCCGCATCGACAAAACGGTCGTCTTCGACGCGCTCGGTGCCGACGCGATCACGAAGATCGTCCGGCTCGAACTCTCCTCGCTCAAGAAGCGTCTCGCCAAACGTGGCACCACGCTTGCCATACCGACCACCGTCATCACCTTCCTCGCGAAGAAAAGCCTCGTCCCCGAACATGGTGCCCGGCTCGTCCGCAAAAATATCGAGGAACTCGTCGAAAAAGCCATCGCGAAAACGCTCCTTGCCGGCACCGGAACAAAACATCGCCTTGCCCTTTCACTCTCCGACGAAACGATTGTCTGCACGGAATCAAAGAACCCTTCCATAAAAAAATGACATCTTCTTGTGTCTCTTCGGAGTCGAACTCCGATATCGGAGTTCGACTCCGTCTCGGTACCGATTAAAAAGTGCTTAGTATCTCTCTCAAATCTCATGTCGAGATGAAAATTGAAAATTTCGTTTGAGCGCCGCCACCCAGAGGTTGGTCACCCTCTGGGTGAAAAAACCTGAAAGTGGATGGGGGGCTACTGTCGTAACCTGACGAGCGTTGAAGGGTTTGTCCGCCCGCGACGATCGCTTGGCGAGACGGTCGGAGCAGCCGAAATTTTCGGGTTTCAGCCGGCAAACCCTATTTTTCGGCTTGTTATGGTGGTGAGATTTGAGAGAAATACTTATGAAAATAAACACGTATCATATCGATTTCCTCTCTCATACGAGGGACTTCCTCGCCGATATATTGTTCCCACGCGCCTGCATCGGATGCGGCTCAAGAAGCGCCTACCTGTGTGATACGTGCCTCCGTGCCACGCCACGGAAGCAGGATCATACCTGCCCCTTCTGCGGGTCAGTACTCGTACCCGAAGGTCGTACCTGTCTTTCGTGTGCGCCACATCATGCGCTCGACGGGATTTTTTCTGCCGTCGTTTTTCGTGATGCAATAATAGTCGCTCAGGCAATTCATGTCTTTAAATACGAGTATATCCGCGAGCTTGCTGTCCCACTCGGGATGCTTCTTGCCGAATCGGCATCACGGACCGAATTGCCGCTTCCCGATATCCTCGTCCCCGTCCCGCTCCATCCCTGGCGACTGCGCTATCGCGGATTCAACCAGTCAGTCCTGCTCGCACGATCGTTTTCGGCCACATTCATGCCGGAGTTGCCGGTTCCCGTCCGCGAAGACCTGCTCGTCCGGCACCGGTTCACGCTTCCGCAGGCGAAAAGCCGAACCGCAAAAGAACGAAGAAAAAATCTCAAAGATGCCTTCTCGCTCGTCAAAGACACACGGCAAGCGAAAAAAGAATTGAAAGGCAAGACGGTCTGGCTCCTCGACGATGTGGCTACGACCGGCGCCACCCTCGAAGAATGCGCCAAGGTATTGAAAAAAGCCGGCGTGAAAAAAGTCTTCGGTATCGTCGTCGCACGATAATGGCAAGTCAAGAATACCTGTCATAAAAAAATCACCCGAAGAATGACTCTCTTCAGGTGAAAGGCTACGATACGTTCAGACAGCCCCCAGTGCCAGAATCTCCTCACGGAATTGCCGGAATGAACTCAGTCGCCTCACATGTTCCGGGAGCTTGTGATGCACGTTGTTGCACCACGACAATAAAAACAACTGAGTCGGAATCCCTTCTTCGGAAATTTTTCTGAGCTTCTTCAGGTCATTGTCGACGAACGTATCAGCGTGAAGCTCGCGGAGCATCGGCCCCTTGCTCTTCCCTTTTCCGGTACCGAAAAAATCGATCGTGAACCGGCTTCTCATACGCCACCATTCCTTCATCACCTCGAGATCATTCCCTGTCCGGGACGTGACGATGCAGACACGGTGCTTCTCGCGTATGAGTGCCTCGATACTTTCTATCGCCCCATCAACCGGATCCAAGGAAAGCAGGTGCTCCGGATCATAGACGGCCTGATGAACTTCTTCATACTGCGCATCGGTCAACAATCCGTGCGAGACGACATATTTGCGCTTGAACCGTTGCGGGCAACACTCTACCCTGAACATCCTCCTTGCATGCTCCGCCTTCGACCGGCCGAGGTTGATAAGGACGTCGTTGCAGTCAAAACAACATACCAATGGGTTTCCCATGTTTATCGCTTCTTTATTTTTTGTAAAGGATGCAAAATGGTCGTCAAAAGGACGAAACCACAGTACTACGATTCGGATCCGAAGTAAAGCCCCTTCCGCACTACGGACATTTGATTTGTTCCCGCATCCGTGCTTCAATGAGGCACATCGATAACCTTAACAAGGAGCGCCATCATGGCTTATACAGACAGGAAGAAAAACGGGAATAAAAAATCGCCCCAAAAGGACGACTTATCACCTCCGGAATCTGCACTCACCGACAATCGGGAGATTCGGACGGAGTCACGGGAAGGACGTGAGATACGCATCGTCACCGCGGACAATTCCAAAAAGGGACCGGCTATCCGCATCCTCGCCAATACGAGCAACCCGAACAGTCTTTTTCTTCTTCCACGGGAAAAGGGACAAGATGAGCATGAATGAGTCCGAGAAGGCCGTACATCACAATGTGTACGGCCTTTCGCATATTCGACACGATGTACTGAGAGCCTATCCGTTAGGGTCTCCGTTGGAGCGTACGATCTTCGAGCGGAAAGGTGAGTAACCAGCGGAGCCCTATCGAGATAAGGCGACAAGGGGGACGCGCGTTTACGCCGGAGATCGTAGGCGCAGTAGGTAGGTTCCTAACGGATAGGCTCTTAGTCAAAGTCCGGTACGGCCGAGATCTCGTGTTCAATGATCGTCTCCCCTTCGCCGAAAACGAACCGACCGCGGATCAGATTTCCACCGAGCACTTCCGGGAGCCAGATCCGATCGTCGGGCCACATGGAATCAAACGGGATATCCGATACCGCGTACCAACCCGGTCGCATCTCCTCACTTTCGGTCGGCTCCCCTTCCCACGCTTCCGCGAAGAACACATGCACTAATTGATCCCAGTCCGGTCGAACGGAATACATGAATTCGAGCTGCGCTACCTGCTTCAATGTTCCAACTTTGACGCCGATTTCTTCCTCCGTCTCGCGCCGCGCCGCATCCTCGATCGATTCATCCTTTTCGAGTTTCCCACCGGCTCCGTTCCATTTCCCCATGCCGAACCCGCGTTTCTTCATCGCCAGACAGATTTCCGTTACCGCTCCCGCGTCATCGCGCCGGACCAGGAAAAGAAGCGTCGTGTCTTTGAGTTTTTCTTCCATACGTTTCACATTTGTCTTTCCCGATACATCTCAAATACGAACTGATTGCCTCTGCTTATTTTCTCTCAATAATTTCGAATCCGAAATCAACCGCTTCGCACATGAAATCTTCCAATTGGGTTACATCGTCTTGAAGCTGAGCTCTGCGTAAACAGGCATAGTATACCTGTTTTTCTTCCTGTTTGATGATAGCCGGCGCAAAATTGCCCTTCAAAAGCATAGCCGTCAAAACCATTCGACCCACCCGACCATTGCCATCAGAAAAAGGATGGATTTGTTCAAAGCAAGCATGTACACGAGAAGCCTGTTCAAGAATATCTCTTTGTTTCTTGTTTATCTCTTCAACGATATCCTTCATTCGCGCTGGCACCTTCAAAAAATTGGCCGTTGGAACAGCGGAACCTACAATCCGCACGTCATGATTTCGGTATATTCCCGCGTCCTCTTTGATTCCATTCATCAAAATACCGTGTAGCTTCAAAATCAGCTCCCCGTTGATTTTCTCGGAATTTTTGAGGTGTTGAAAAAGATACTGTAATGCCGTTTGATGGTTTTTAACCTCGAGTTGCTCGATGATACTTTTGTTCGGAATCGATGTATTGTTGAAAATAATATCCGCCGTTTCATCCTCTGATAACGTTGAGCCTTCGATCTTATTGGAATTGTATGTCAGCGACAATAAAAACTGATCATATATGTCAGGATTTTTCAAGATTACCCCGATCACGCTTTTGTTTTTTTCTGATTTCTTTCGCAAAAGTTCCTTTTTGGCAGTCAGAACACTTTCTGGAATCTCCTTCTGTCCCGTGTACAGTCTATAGAGTCCGTCAATGGCATCAGAATGCTTTTTTCTGGGAATGGCTTTCTCATTCCACCAATTATTAAACGCCACGAAAGACACGCCTACCTTAGCCGCGATTTCGGTCTGGGTTAAGCCCGAAAGCTTTTGAATGATTCTGAGTTTATCCTGCGTATTCATGCCCTTATACTATCAAACTTTATAAAGTTTGTAAATATTCAACGACTTTATAAAGTTTAGTAAAATGCAATTTTCCCAGTTTGCCTCGCAGGTAATTTCCATTTCCCCGTGCCGAACCCGCGCTTCTTCATCGCCAGGCAAATTTCCGAAACCGCCCCGGAATCGTCTCGCCTGACGAGAAACAGAAGCGTCGTGTCTTTGAGTTTTTCTTCCATACATAGATAATATCCAAACCAATACTTTCAACTCATTCGCCTCGTTAAAATATATCCGTCACCCGTTCGACGGCGATCTTCGTCATCTTGTTGTCGTCATAGTTGTCGATATGCGTCCCGATGCAAAGCAACGCGATATTCGAACCGCGTACCGCTAACCACATCCTCGGAAACTGGTTCGGACGCAACCCATGAACGACCAGTTCGATCTTCCAGACACTCCATTCGTCATTTTGAGTGACTCGGTGCAGTTTTGCAGGTGCGATTCTTTGCTGGGGATTCAAGGGATGAAATTGGAATTCACACAGCATCTTAAATGACTCCAACGCCGTATCCAAAAAAGGAAACCGCTTCAATGTTGCCGTTTCTTTGACAAACGCAGGATGGCAGATGAATTCAATCATGCCCGTTGAAGTCCGTTCCCCGATAAAACGCCAACTCATAAAATATCTCTTCGTTGGGCTTCGTTCCCGAATACGGGGCTTCCGCATGCGTAAGGTCTTCGAGTTGTTTCCCGTTCAGGTGTCCGTATTTTTGGATGACCCGATCAAGCATTTCCTTCTCTTCCTTGGTGAAATCGGCGTCTGTAGGACTTTGCAACCCGGTATAGGTTTCGGTCGGAGCATATCCGTCCCATTCATTGATGGAATCGATTTTCAACGATCCGTCCTTCACCATTTCCTTGGTGACCGCCTCCATAGAAACGGGAAACGGTCCCATCGGGAGGGCTTTGTACGTATCCCCGATAAAGTGTTTCTGATTTTTTTCGTAAAAATCAAAATCGATGAAATACAAAAGCTTTGCCAGCTTCTTCTTCCCTTTCACCTCCTTGCCGAGCTTGGCACAGAGGTACAGAATGACCTGCTTATATTTTTCGGTGTGTACGGCCATAAATCTTTATTTCTACATCAAACATGCCACAAAATGCAATGTTTTGCAAGGAAAATGTGAAATGCCAACTGATCTCTACGGACTCGTATTTTTCTTTTCCAGTTCCTGTTTTATCAGAATATATTCCGAAAAATCCCTGCAGATATCTTCCATTTTTTCTCTCTCAAAACCATATCGATCAAATATCTTATCGATCCTCACCTCATCCGGTATCGTGATGCCGGTAATTTCAGTGACTCTGCCAAGATCTTTTACGTCTTCGGCGTTGTAGGTAACATCGGCATAATGTCTCATTTTTGCCGGCATCACACCGACAATAACCTCTGACAGATCAATGACCGCTTCCCCGGTCTTCGCGTCTTCCAAAATCATAACCATATGCTTCATTGCGTCTATCAATCCATACCCGTCACCTGGCAAAGTTTCTTGCTTTTTTAACGCCTTTAATTTCTCTAAGGCTTCTCTGTATATATCAAGTCCTTTCTCACTCATTTCTTGCAACATCGGGTTAAGCGTTTCACTGGTAGGAAAATCAAAACCGGCCTGTTGCTTGAAAAATGACCTGAACTCCTCGTGATGGGTAGGCGCAGTCATGTATTCAATGCTTGATGCCGCGGCGGTATCACAAAAACCTTCGTCATTAATGATTGCGAATCGACCGCCCCAACTATAGTCCAATGTGGGATCTACGCCTGTATTCGTCGGATTTTCCTTTTTCCGTTCTTCAGTATACCGACCGGTAATATATTCCTTAAACTTTCGATAATGATCCTCTTGCATGATAACAAAAAACTGTTTCTTTTCATGAGGAGCGATCGAGTTCGTGTCGGTTCCTGCATCAGTAATGCTTTCGATTATCTTGAAATCTTTGCCTTCTATAAGACCAACTTCTTGTGCCCAATCTCGAATCTTTTCAGCTTTGATTTTTATGGCTTCTCTGTTGGCTTCCAGACTGTATTTGTACTCTTCGCCCTTTTTCACATCGATCTCATTTTCCTTATTCTCTTTTTGTTCCAATTCAACAAGCTTCTCCGCCTCATCATACTCGGAAGCTTCTCCAGACTCGATTTTCTGCCGAAGCTTTTCGGCTTCTTCCTGAGCCCGCTCAAAATTATACCGTTTGAATTCATTCATATTTCTAATACATATTCAATCTGTAAAATTTACACCACGAGTTTTAGAAATTTTCCAAAAGAAAATGAGATTCATCCAGGCATTCTCCGAGCATCTTGTGCGATTGTTCTACGTACGAAAAAAGGCATGGAGAACACAATTCTTGCTGGTCACATCTATGTATCAAACGACTCCAAATCAATTCGTTTGAAATCATACAGTTTTTTACCCTCCAGATCGTACCAGGAGTCTTGATACGCGTTTTGAGGATCGTCCAAATGAAAAAAATTCTTTTGGTGCAGATAGATATGAGCCTTCAACGGCTTGCCGGGATACGCTACCAGTATCCATTTCTCATGCCCGTTGATAAAGCTATTTTCCAGCTTCATCTCGCCTTTACTAATAAGATACAGCATCAGATGTTCTTCAAGGAAAAAGCGCAACTGATTTTCGTCCAATACCCTTTTCGGATTATCCAATCTTTCAAGATCATCGCTTATGTACTTTTGGAATGTTTCGTCCTTATCATAGATCTTTTTGAGATTATCGAGATAAAAGACGAATTTGTCACAATCCAAATAAAACTGATTCCATACTTTGTAGGAAATGCTGTCGCCGATAAGATATGGGTCGCCCTGAAGCAGGTTATTGAATGAATTTTTATGTGAGGCCACGAGATCCATGTATCTTCGCTTCAACACGCTGGCTTTTTCATCCGAATAGAGATACAGAAAATCACCGTACACGAACAGTGCGCCGACTTTGGAGTGAGGCGCATTCTTATTTATTTTACTTGGATTGATATGTCCGAGATACTCCCAATACTTTTTCGCATTCTGGGACTCATTACTGATCCTGCTCATGGAAATCGGGAATACCAACATCCCTTCCATGACCGGAAATTTGTTTATATCGAAGAAAGTGTTTTGTGGTAATCCTGACATAAAATTTGTATAAACGGTCTTTGCGGAAGCGGTGAGATTCGCCCTGCCCTTCACGAAGGGCTGGATAAAAACTCACGATACCCTTTCAGGTACAAAGTTTTCCTATAAAAAAATCTATAATTACGATTTTCAGTTGAGCGGAGGAGGTGAGATTCGAACTCACGATACCCTTTCAGGTACGACAGTTTTCAAGACTGTTGCCTTCAACCACTCGGCCACTCCTCCGCTCAACTGAAAATATTTCCTTAAACCGCTTACCTTTTTGGTTAGGATTCGCCTGGGCATTCGCCGGGTATGTCGCGCAAGCAACATAGCATATGCGGGGCGAACTCACGAGACTCTTTCAAGTCTGGCGGTATTTCACCCAGAGGGTGACCTGCCTTTGGCTGGCAAGACCAGCACACTCGGCCACTCCTCCGCTCCGACAAGATTTTTTGCAAAAATAACAACCACTCCCCACCCTTCCGTTCCAAATCAGCCTAGCAGAAACGGTGTCCGCTGTGAAGCGTCAAAGAAGGGTGCTATACTTTAGACGTATCATTCTCCGAAACGGCTATGGCTTTCGACATGAAATCGGCCACACAAGACAGGCATGACGGACAGGAATCAGATTCCCCGTTTCTCGGGTCCGCACCGGAGCCGATCGAAGATCCGCGGCCCGAACACGCGGTCGAACGGACCGAGAAGCATACCTACCGCACCGGCAGGATTCTCGCCCATTGGGAATCCGAGGGGCATGATTCACCGTTTCTCGAATCGAAGAACCTCATGATCGGGGTCGTGTTCGCACTCATCGTAATCGTCGCCTATTCCATCTTCACAGACAGCCCGATCATGGCGATCACGTTCATCCTCATCGGGATGACCGGGTACCTGCTCTTCAGCCGTCCAGGCGAGCCGACGGAATACAGGATCACCGAGAAAGGCGTCTCCGTCGGGCGAGAGTTCTATGACTATCAGTCTGTCACTTCGTTCTGGATCATCGAGGGACATCCGCATTTCCCCAAACATCTCATTCTCGACATCGCTGGGATAATCACCCCCCGACTCCATATACCGCTCGACGGGAACGATGCCGAAATCATGCGTCGTGTCCTCCTGAAATACGTCCCCGAAGAGGAATACGAGCCCAATCTTATTGACATTATCGAGAGGATACTGCATATTTAATTGGTCCGGTACGGCTCGAAAGACGGATATTTCGGACCGAGTTTCGGTACGCGCTTGTAGCTCAGTGGATAGAGCGTTTGGTTGCGGTCCAAAAGGTCGCAGGTCCGATTCCTGCCAAGCGCACAAGGAAAACTCCCCGCTAGGGGAGTTTTTTGGTGCGCGTGGAGTGAGTGAACGATTTCACTCACGATAGGAATCGGACGCCGGAGCGAGCTTTGTCAGCAGACAAAGCAGCTTGTCACGTCGTTCGTGAACGACGTGATGAAGCGGTGCCTAGCCCGAGTCGTGCGACGGCACGACGAGAGGCGAAGGAGATTCCTGCCAAGCGCACAAGGAAAACTCCCCGCCAGGGGAGTTTTTTGGTGCGCGAGGCTTTTAATAAGCCTATTTTAGAATAGTCCTCATAACATTGACTTTTATGTTTCTTCGTGCTATTATTCATGCATAAAAAGACATTTCAATCCTTTAAAAATTCACAAATGCCAATATACGGATTTTGGGATTATGTGCGAATCGTCGGGGTTTCCTTCGGTATCTTGTTTCTCGCTGTAGCGGGTATCGTGATAACCGGTAACGCTGCCAATCCCGAAGAGCTTTTCTGGGCTCAGGTAATTTTCGGAGTAATCTCCATCGGTTGCACACTTTTTTCACGAAAAAAAATACAAGGGGTAATCTGATGAAAAAATTATTCATTTTTCTCATGTTTCTGTTCGGCATCGGGACCATGCAATTTATGAAAAAATATGATGCCATTGGTACTCCCATATCCGGCCAGCTCCGTCTCTCGGAAGAGGTAATCTTCTCGAAGATCGCCAAGAGAGAGAGCGGCCACGCCAGTATCGAGGCAAAAGTAATGGTTCCAGACAATGTCTGGGTAACGGAAGCGGACACCTATGGGAGAATCCAGGTCGAGAAAGAACTCTATCGGATCCGTATCCACGGATACGAGATTGACGGCCCGATAATGGCCGACTATCGGCCGGGAGAAATCCCACATTATTTGGTCAATCTGGTCAGGAAAAAGAAAAATTGATCACACGCCATGGAATGAGAAGGTCGTCAAAAGACGAGGCTTCCGTTCCATGGCTGTTTTTATTCCATTTATCCTTGCCCGAAACGGAAAAGTGTCCTATCCTGTAGCGGTTCCCTGTCCCATGACCACCGCTCCCGACTTTCGACTTGATGGACGTTATAGACTTTCGCCATCCTAACTCCCCGTCTCCTGATGTCAGTTGTCAGTTGTCAGTTGAATACCTGTCTCCATAGCTCAACGGATAGAGCGTAGGCCTCCGAAGCCTGAGATCGAGGTTCGATTCCTCGTGGGGACACATACACCGAAACCCGCCACGGCGCACTTGCCACGGCGGGTTTCTCGTTTTTCGTTCCAATTGACAACAGTCGGTTTATGTGTCAAATTCACAAGGTCGAAAAATACACATTTTCTCACCTTAAAAAACTACGACGATGCACCCATTTCCCGTCAAAAAAATCGTACGGTCCGAACAGGAGCCTTCCATTATTTTTGTCGAATACAAAGATAAGATAGACGCCATAAATCAAGCGGCCATTCAAGGATTGTTGAACTTGCCAATACTAGTTACTGGCAACCTAAGCGAAGAGAGACATGCGCAACCGAATCAAACAGAGGAATGCATGCCAGCGATAATTTGCCGCCTTTCTGGGCAGGAAGATATTCTTGGAGCATCTCATTATTTAGTTGTCTCCCATTATTTTCCCATCAAGTCTCCTAATGTAGCTTATTTCAAAATCGAAGGAATGTATCCCAACAGGATCGGATACATCAACAATCCGATGTACCATCTTGAAGGAGTAGAGATGACTGGGGCGATCGCCGAACTTATCGATTTCATCTGCGAATCGTCCAATTTCAAAGTGCCTATAGAATCAGCTAACGAGGAGAAGCTTCCTATTACGAAGGAACTACTCTTGAACTTCAGTGTGCATTCGCCAAACAGTATCGATGTAGAGAAGCTGATACTGGATTATAGCCGACTGCAATTCGAATACCGGACGCTTGTGGAAAAACTCAGGAAGGTAGACCACCGAACCGGCAAATGCCGATACAATCCAACATTGGACGAGCTCGAAGAAGAATACATCGGTATCATCAACGATCTTTCTCTCTGAAAAATCAACCGAGGAGGACAAAATCGACAAACATTCGTTCCCGGCACGTGATCAACCATCACCTCTGCCGGGCTTTTTTTTATCCCTGCGCCGTATCAGCACCCATCGCTCACCGACACGACACGCTTGACAAATGGATTTTTTCATGCGAGATTCACCCTGTAAAATCAACGATTCTTCCACCTTAAAAAATCACCGCCATGCTACCTTCTATCCAAAGAATCATCGTATTCGAACGAAGCCCTGTCGTCGTCCAAGTCAATTTCAACATGAGTCTTTCGGATACCGATATACGATCGGTAGTCGAGATATTACTTGATCTTGCAGATAACATCTCACTCTTCAATCCCGCAATCTCATTCTATACCGACATTCCTTCCTTCTGTTTAAAGACGGATACCTTCGGGTCAATTCAATTCTGTATCGAAGGAATGCTGTGCGGCTGCAAAAAAGATAAAAGGGCATTCATAAAGCCGTTTACGGAAAAAGACAACGAAATCAACGTTCTTCAATTGCTTCTTTCGAGAATCGGCAAACCATCGTACGTAAAGATCGAAACGTTAGGACCAGAGTATTTCCCCAGATCAATGGGTGATCTCTCTCTTCCGGATAAAATTCACGCATTGATTGATCCGTTGCGACAGAATCGTATGTTATTGGATGAGATCGGAATACTCAGAAAAAGGCTTGAGAAACTTGAGAACGCACAAAAAACCGTGCCTCAGTTGAATACGAAATGAATTCATACGGAACACTCACGAAGTCAATCCCGGCAGGAACATTCTGCCGGGCTTTTTTTTATCCCGAAGCCCTGCTATGCTTCAGGCATGGCGCAAATCACCATAGAAACACCGCTCGGGGTACTCCCGGCGTTCAAGAAGACCATACTCGCCAAACTCGAAAAGCGTGGCATTTTGACCGTGGGAGACCTCCTACATCATCTCCCCCGCTCGTATGAGGACTATTCCGTCATCCGTCCCATATCAGCGCTCGGCGTAGGTGAGCTCGCGACGGTCGAAGGGAAGGTAATCCGCCTCTCTGCCGGCCGTACCTATCGCAAACAGGTCTTCCTCACCGAGGCGGTCATCGGCGATGACACGGGCGAGATCCGTGCACTATGGTTCGGCAACCGGTTCATCGCACAGACACTGAGTGAAGGCGTGCGTGTCCGTCTGTCCGGCAGAGTATCCGAAGACGGCAAAGGATTCCTGTTCCAGACACCCGACTATGAACGTTCCTCACGCACGGCCACGCATACCGCCAGACTCATCCCCGTCTATCCGGAAATCGGCGGCATCAGTTCACGATTCTTCCGCTGGCAGATCATGGAGCTTTTTGCAAAAATACACGACATCCCCGATTCCATTCCCGAAGACGTCCTCTCCCGACTTCACCTCCCGACGTTCCGGACCGCACTCCGCTATATCCATCTTCCGAACAATGACGAGGAATGGATGCTGGCACGCAAACGGTTCGCCTTCGACGAGATGTTCCTCTTCCAACTCAAAGCCCTCCAATCGAAAGCGCTCTATGACACTTCGACGGCCGTTTCAATTTCCGACGCGCAGACATCGACCGATGAGTTTCTCAAACGCCTCCCGTTCGTGCCGACCGACGCCCAGTCTCGTGCCATACATGACATCGTAAAGGACCTTGTCGGACCGCACCCGATGAATCGTCTCCTTAATGGCGATGTCGGATCAGGCAAAACACTCGTCGCGGCAAGCGCCGCGCGTGCGGTCGCCTTGGCCGGCTATCAGGCCGCCATCCTCGCCCCGACCGAAGTCCTCGCACGCCAACATTGGGAAAGTCTTTCGAGACTCTTTGCTGACGAACCGTTTACGGTCGCGCTCCTCACCCGCGAATATCGGTTCCTTGGGCGTGACATCGCGAGCAAACCAGCACTCGGCAAGGCGATTGAAGCCGGTATACCCAAAGTCATCGTCGGCACGCACGCGATACTCCAGGAAGGCATCCGTTTTCACGATCTCGCGCTCGTCGTCGTAGATGAACAGCATCGGTTCGGTGTCGAGCAGCGCGCCGCTCTCCAGGCCAAGACGAGCGGACTCGATGACGGACTCCCCGACCGCGTCCCTCATTTCCTCACGATGACCGCGACACCCATACCGCGAACCCTCGCGCTCGCCTTCTTCGGCGACCTCGCGCTCTCGGTGCTCGACGAGATGCCACAGGGACGCCGACCGATCGAAACCAAGATCGCGAGAAACGGTGCCGATCGTGAACTCGTGTACGATTTCATCCGATCCGAAGCCGGCAAAGGACATCAGACCTTCGTAATCCTGCCACTTGTCGAAGAAAGCGAGGCTCTCGAGGATGTGAAGTCCGCGACCGCGGAAGCCGAACATCTCCGTACCGACGTTTTCCCCGACCTCCGTATCGGGCTGGTCCACGGCCGTATGAAAGCGAAAGAGAAAGAGGAAGAGATGCGGAAATTCCGAGACCAAGAGACGGATATCCTCGTCGCGACCGCTGTCGTCGAAGTCGGGGTCGATATCCCGAACGCGACCGTAATGATCATCGAGAATGCGGACCGGTTCGGCCTCGCACAACTCCACCAGTTCCGCGGACGCATCGGGCGAAGTGAGAAGAAATCATTCTGTTTCCTCTTCCCGGGTGATGCCGGCATGGAGAACGTCCGGCTTGAGACGCTCGAGAAAAGCGCAAGCGGGTTCGAGATTGCCGAAGCCGATCTCGCACTTCGCGGACCCGGAGCGTTTTTCGGTACTCGCCAGTCGGGACTCCCCGATATCGCGATGGAAAACCTCACCAACCTCCGTCTCGTCGAGATCGCCCGTGCCGAAGCTGGTGACCTGCTTGCTGCCGATCCTACCCTCGGGCACAACACCCTCCTCCTCGCCGAACTCCGCCGCTTCGAAGAAGCCATCCATCTGGAATAGCCATACTCTTTCGAAGGCTTAGCCTTCTTCTGAAAATTCGATTCCGAAGATCTTGTTTCCGAAATGTTTGACGACGCGTGACAGGGCATTGAACAATTTCTCTGCACGTTCTTCAGCTGAAAGCGACTTGAATGCGTTCGGCAATCGCATAGATTTCGGACCGATGTATTTGAGCGTTGTCGGATCAACAAACCGTATTTCCCCAACACGATTCTGTTCGAATATCGATCGTAACAACCGTCGAGACCGATCATCCACCGGAAAACTGTTTATGTATGTGAGAAGCTGTTCCGGCGCACCCGTTCTTCGTTGCATCTCGCTCACGATATCACCTATCTCATTGAGTGCGAACCCTTCCTTTTCAGCATCACTAAACTGTCTTGCCAGTGTGACGACCAAATTTTCGTGATCATTCTCGTCGATGTCTGTCGAATCATGATCGATAGAGAAAAAATATGCATCTTCGACCTGTTGTGCGTTCATTTTGTTGCTTCGGATGAAATCCCTAAGAGACTTTGCTATCACTTCGCTCCGATCCGCCTCCTTCTCATGACTTGTCTTGAGCTGCTCTGCATTATACATATAATTATCTCCTGATTACGAGTTTTCATCACAAAAGTTAGTATACCACAGGCATCCTCAGCTGTAATCGGTCTCCGAGGACGAAAAGAGCGTCTTATGGTAGAATTGCATTGAAGACTTCCTCTGAGTTGAATCACCTAACTTCTGACGTCTTATGCCTAAGCTCGAATTCCCGGAAGGGTTCCTCTGGGGCGCTGCCACCTCGAGCCACCAGGTCGAGGGTGGCCAGCATAATGACTGGTCCGAATGGGAAAAACAAAACGCCGAACGACTGGCATCTGAATCGGTCGCAGAAATGGAGACCGACATGTGGCGCGGCATGAACAAGCGTGAAAAGGATGCCCGATTCGCGGCCGAAGCAAGCAATCCGAAGAACTATCTCTCCGGCATGGCTTGTGACCAGTGGAACCGATATGATGAGGATTTCGATATACTCAAGCACCTTCACCTCAACGCCTATCGGTTCTCCCTCGAGTGGTCACGCGTTGAGCCCGAAGAAGGGATATTCGACGAAGTCGCCATACGTCACTATCACGAAATGATTCAGTTCTTGAGAAATCGTGGCATCGAGCCCTTTGTCACGCTCTGGCATTGGACACTCCCTCTTTGGCTTGCCGAGAAGGGAGGAATCGCAAGTCTGGATTTTCCAGAATGTTTCGAGCGGTATGCGACAAAAATCGCAGAATCGTTTAGCAAAGAAATCAGGTTTTTCATTACCCTCAACGAGCCGGAGGTCGCAGCATCGCACGCATATCTCCTCGCGGTGTTTCCTCCACAGGAAAAGAGCCTAATGAAATTCATCCATTCCGTCCGCATGATCATAAGCGCTCACAGACGCGCCTACGCTGCTATCAAGCGAATCCGTCCCGAGGCGCAGATCGGCATAGCGAAACATCAAGTCGCGTTTGAGGCAAAACGGAATACTCTGATCAATTCTATTCTCAAAGCCGTTTCGGACTACGTTTGGAACCGCTGGCTCCTCAACCGCCTCCGCAACACCCAGGACTTCATCGGACTCAATGTTTATAACCGAAATGTCATTGACAACGGTTTCATGAAGAACGACGCCGAACGGATCACCGACTTCGGCTGGGAGTTCTATCCCGAGGTGATCTATCACGAAGCGATGGATCTGAAACGCTATGGAAAACCGGTCTATGTCACGGAAAGCGGCGTCGCAGACATCACAGACATAATGCGTACGGAATTTATCCCGAGGACATTGATCGCGGTCCATCGCGCAATCGAAGATGGCATCGACATTCGCGGATATTTCTACTGGTCACTATTGGACAACTTCGAATGGGACAAGGGATTCTGGCCCCGGTTCGGACTTGTCCACGTGGACTTCGCGACGCAGCAACGAACCATCCGCGATAGTGCCCGCCTGTATGGGCGGATCGCGGAATCGAATTCGCTTGAAATTCCAGAAAACAGGGGGTCTTTAGACTGATATTGAATCAACGTTGCCGAAGGAGTTGCCGAAGGAGTTCGACTCCCAATTGGGAGTCGAACTCCTCTAGTAGCGATATACAACAAATGAAGTTATTTCGGTATTACTGAAACATATTGTCATTCCCACGCAGGCGGGAATCCTCGCGTCGAAGAAAAATTCAGGATTCCCGTTTTCACGGGAATGACAGTCCATAGAAATAGAAAAGGGAATGATTCGCTGATCACTCCCTTTCTCCTTTTCATGCTCCCGACACCTTGAGACCACTCGATGTACGTGCACACACCCTCGCCAGGATTTTCGCATACCGACTCCCCAGAGAGCCTGTGACGCACGAAATAGTGACGTCCCGCTCCTTCGCGAGCGTGATCAGCCGATGCATCGCGGCGTTCGCGGTCCTGTTGCCGACCAGCTTCTGAACGCACGCTTCTTCGAACAGTTCGGAAGATCTTTTGTCGTCAAGATGATACAGGTTGCGCATCTTTCCATACGGGGAAAACATCTCCCGCCACTTCTTAAACGCTTGCGGGATGATATCCAGATTCGGCATCTTTCCCGCCTGTTCCAGATTCCAATCCGAAAGAGAAATCAAGAACATTCTCCCAAAACTGAGCTTTTCCAAATATTTAATCTCCAGCATGATAACTCCCTGCATTTTTATACATTGATAAAGTACCGCTTCGTACCTGAAAAGATACGCCTCTTCGCCCTGAAAATCAAATCCTGAATGCTTCCCGGCCGTCCTTTCGCCACTCCTGCCAAAACCCATTCCAAAAAATAGAAAGGGAACAGATCATTGATCGCTCCCTTTTTCCCCTCATTCAATCAGTACTTTGAGATCCCGTGCTAGCCGTTTACACTCCGACGCCAGGATTTTCCGGTGGCAAAACTCCGGCGACGGTTCGGCACACAAAATAGTGACATTTCCCTCCCTCGCAAGTTTGATTAACCGGTGCATCGCGGCATTCGCCTTACTGTCATAGCAAAGCTTCACGAGATACGCCGCCTCAAATATTTCAAACGTCATCTCATTCCGAAGATACGCCCCGAGCTCCTTTTCGTCAGGAGCCAGCTTCTTCCACCACTCATCATACGATTTTGGTGAGATACCTGGGTCCGACGTGATTCCGTCGTTTTTCGTATGCCGGCTCATGATGGAGATCCTTAATCCGTCCTCCAAGCCGACTATTCCCCCGATACACTTCGTCTTCAGCATTATTCCTCCTTGCTCCTGATTGGTAAGATTCAAACTCCTGGTACGGACAGTACAATTCTTTTCCCGAGAAATCAAGTTCCGAGAATCCCTCACGCGCATGTCTCACCCTTGATTTTTCCGACGTCTTCAGGTACAGTGCAAAAAGCAGGATTGTTCCATGCTTGTTCTTTTTTTCGGACCTTTTCACTTTCGACTTCCGACTGAATATGGCCCGTTCGTCTAACGGTTAGGACACCAGGTTTTCATCCTGGTAACAGGGGTCCGACTCCCCTACGGGCTACAAAAAGGCAAAAGATTCCCATCTCATGGGAGTCTTTTGATTATTCATATCAATGGTACATCTAGCCCGACCGATTGACACGTCGCCGAAATAATGTTTATTGGAAAGCAGTCCCTGAACAACCACTATCCATGGAGGAGTCATGCGTTATCTCGTAGATCCGGCCGAAACGGCCAAACACCCGATCGTAGCGAACATACGGAATGCATACCGCAAAAACAGCACCGTATCAACGGGGTCAGTGATACTTACCGATTCAAAATGCGGAAATAATGGACCATCGATCATTCTGAATACCATCATCGATGACAATCCGAATCCAAAATATCTTGGGGCTCTGGTAAAATACATTCTCTGCCTCAGATTCCTGGATGCGGGAAAGTCAGCATCTCTCGATCTCGTACGACTCGAGGCCTCACAACACAAGTATATAGTGTGGCATCATGCCACAAAAATGGACATCTGGCCCGAGGGAATCAACCCTCATATCGAAACAGATATGAAATTATACGTCATCCCGTTCCTGATCGCCGGCGGGAAAATCCATAAGGACCGCTATTCTGGAATTTTTTCGTTTGACAATGGAAGCTCTTCTTTTGGACAGACGCTCCTCGGACATGACGTACATGCCCTCGCCAGGGAAATCCATTTTCGCTGCTTCGGCAAAGGAGCTGGTGACCTCGGCGGGGAGACAGCGCTTCGCGAACTCCTTACCTTTATGGCCGAGAACCATGGCAACGGCTTCTATGACAAACTTGCCGGGAGATACCCGATAGGTAAAGCCGTTCATGTACGCTCTCTCGGTGCGATGAAGGCGCTCAACGAATCGATATCGGCAGGGTAACAGCCCACAGCAAACAGCACGAGACAGGATATTTACGTATCCTGTCTATTTTTATTGCATCTTTATAATCGACAAGGGTCACCATCGAAGCCTCATTCGGCAATATCGGATTGACACGTCGCCGAAATAATGTTTATTGGAAAGCAGTCCCTGAACAACCACTATCCATGGAGGAAACGTGCATTATATCACAGACTCAGATGAAACCGGCCTTCTTCCGTTTCTTACCGATTTGAGAAACGCCTATCCTGAACTTTCCGATGAAGAAATAAACCTAGTTATCGTTTCAAATCGAAACGACGAAACGGACGCATGTCGATTCGTGTTACGTTCTGTCATTCAATTCGATGAAAAAACCGGGGAGATACCTTACGGTCAAAAAGTCGTCCTCTGTCTCAGGTTCATTGGTTTCGGAAAAACCGCATATCTCGATCTGGTAAGTCTCGATTCACTTTTGACCGTTAATCCGCGCTATGGACCCAGACACCTGGACATCGTCAGGGAACATGCAAAACGCGTAGGCGTATGGCCAAACATTCCGGACGAGACCAGACCGTCGGATGAATCGTATGCTGTCCCCTTCATCGTGGCAGGCGGAACGGCACGCATGACATATCCGGAAGGATATACTAAAGGACACCATGCCTTCGGAGGAGAAAGCATCAGCTTCGGTCAGAATATTTTCGGATTTTCGCTGTATGAAATCGCTCAGGAGGTCTTCTTCCGCTGTAATTCGACACTGAGGAAAACCAGAAACCACCCTGGGGGCCAACGATTCATTGAAAAAATGTTTTCTCTCATGGAGTCAAACAACGGAGAATCCTTTTATGACATCCTTCTCAAAAGTGACCTCTTTGAAAGACATCACTCATGGGAACTGGGGATTATGAGGCACTTCGATCAGCAGTGACGCATCAGAATGGCTGGTAACGAAAACAGGCGGGATATTCCATATATATCCCGCCTTTGTAATTTTATGCGGATATTCGTTTGCCATTTCCCGATAATCCCCATACAGTAGAGACGCCCCGCCGGGGCATCTCTACAAATACCTATGCATACCGAAAATTCACTCAAAATACTTGCTATCGAGACGTCGTGCGACGATACCGCGGCGGCAGTCGTCACACTTGTTGACGGCGTGCCGGTCGTCTTGTCGTCGGTCGTTTCCTCACAGATCGAGCTTCACCGAGCATTCGGCGGCGTGGTGCCAGCACTTGCCGCGCGCGAACACGTGAAGAATCTCGTCCCCGTCATCGACGAGGCGATGCGGGAAGCCGGGGTCGGGAAAGATGATATCGACGCGATTGCCGTCACACAAGGACCAGGCCTCATTCCAGCACTCCTTGCCGGCGTATCCGCCGCCAAGGCGCTCGCACTTGTCTGGCAGAAACCCTTGCTCGGGATACATCATATCGAGGGGCACATCTACGCGAATTTCATTCGCGAGCTGAAGACGGCTCACGAACTGACAACTCACGACTCACGACTCACGACGGAAGAATCCGATGATCAAAAAGCGAAAATGGCCGACGAAAACAAATCCCTCCCTGCCCGCATTGCTACGCAAAGCGTTGCAGGCGGGCCCCAGAAGACTCAGGACTCCCTTTTCGAAAGAGAGAGTGGGGACACGGAAGGAGACCGGTATACATCCGACAGTGAAAATTCTCCCCGCTCCCCGCTCCCCTGCCTGAGGGGAGCTCCGGAGTCATCGACGGTGAGGGGTGGGAGCGATCCTTTCCCCCTTCTCGCTTTGGTCGTGTCAGGCGGACATACGGAGCTGGTACTGATGCAGGATCATTTCCAATATGAGATACTCGGTCGCACCAAAGACGATGCGGCCGGTGAGGCGTTCGACAAGGTCGCCAAGATGCTCGGCCTCCCCTATCCCGGAGGACCGGAAGTCGCAGCACGTGCCGCGCGATATCAAAGTCAGGGACCGTCTTTGCGAGACGTCTTCGTCGAAACAATCCAGGACTCAGAATCCTCTGGATCGCCACGCCCCCGAGGACTCGGGCTCGCGAAGACAGACAAAAAGGATCTTCGCTTACCGAGACCGATGATCGATTCCGGGGATTATGATTTCTCGTTCTCGGGACTCAAGACCGCGGTCCTCTATGAGATCCGCAAAACAACTGAAACCGACCGTGACGAACCGTTCATAAACGGTATCTGCCACGCCTTCCAGGAAGCCGTCGTCGATGTCCTCGTCACGAAGACCAAGCGCGCCATCGAAGAATACTCCCCGACGACGCTTGTCATCGCCGGAGGAGTCTCGGCCAACGTATCACTCCGCGAGTCGCTCGCGACCATGGTCAAGGAATTTCCTTACACCGCTTTCACCGTTCCCGAGTTCAAATATTCCCTCGACAATGCCGCCATGATCGGCTCCGTCGCCGTTCTCCGCTATACCTGCCTCTCACCGGACGATCGCGAAGCGCTCAAACGAAACGCCATCGACCTCGAACCCGACGCGAATCTGCCGCTTTGAAGTAGATAATAGTTAACGACGTGAAAAACAACGACGTGAAAAACCCTTGACGATAATACTCATATATGATAGGGTGCCTGGTCAGCGAACCAGAATTTTTCTTTAACTTTCAACGTTTACGAAGGAGACCTCACCATGAATACGAACACCACGGACATCTCGTCATATTGTGGCCTATTTAATAATTATTTCAAGGAACATCCGCTCTTGATTCAACTTCGACATCGCCCGGACACAAACCACCTTCCTCAAAGCACGGCAACCCTCGGTCCGCCTCAGAAAATTAGCTGGGAAGAGAACGAGGCAAAACGGTATATCATGATCCGTTGCATAGACCGACTGGAAGAAGGCCTTGTCGACATCGAGGTCACTTCCCCGCGACTGGGCCACCCTGGCGAACCAAAGGCACTCACGGATACCCTTGTGTACATGGTACATCAGTGTTTCGACGACCTTCCGGAAAAATACCATCCGAAAAAAGGTGGCGTCTATGAAGCACCTCAGGTGACAATGAAATGGACTCCTCCAGATCTGACGTCATTTGCCGATGCACTTTATGACATCACGAGAATCGCCGAGGAGGTCCTTCAACTGAGATTACGCGCGGAAAGCCGCTTCGACGACATCAACAGGACAATCCAAGAAAATAACGAGATGCTTTCCCTGTGGATCAAAAAACAGCTTCAACCGGTTCAGGGTTGATAAATATCGCTATCTTCTATCAAGCCACACTTACCTGTGGCTTTTTTATTTACATATCCATCACGCACCCTTGACGAAACCCGGGAATCGCGCTTTCATACTGGCAGTAGTTTATCCCTTAATAACAAGAAGAAAGAGAGAGGTAACGATGCAAAAATATACGAAAGAATATCCGTTATTCAATGATTTTGCCAATTTCTTCGAAGGCAAACCATATGTCGGATCGTTTGAATGGGATTTTATCAATCCTGCTGATCCAGGCTGGATCAAGATACATATCAGACCGAAATCGCTCATGAATACGGACACGGTACCACCATATCAACTGTGCCCGCAGATACGCCTGAACGATTTCTTCGGTTTCGTAGAACTCCATATCAAGTCACCCCATTGGAAACACCTTACCGTAGAACGGGAACTACAGGGCATCTATAAAGATGTTTTGGTAGAAATATTTCAAGACCTTGTTTCAAAAATCCATCCAGCTATTGCAGAATTCCATCCCGACGGCCACGGAACGGATACGGAGCGGGTTTCCATCATACTACGATACCTCACGTCTTACGACAGCACGGAATTTGTAAAAGATCTTCAGACGATCGAGGATGAGTTACCTTGCCTTCAAGAGAGTTGGGACAGATTGAGCAAAAACGGTCAAGTCATCGATGAGACATTCCAGTCAGATATGAAATGCATGTTCTCAAAGCTGAAAAAGCAAATGCTTTCCTCCATCGATTCTAAAAAAATACTTTCGACGTGATTTTCTCCACGACAAACAAAGCCGCACGGTCATCCCCTGCGGCTTTTGATTTTTTCCACGACTACGAAAATATATTCCGGAAAGAAGGCTCAACCTTCTGAAAAGGTTCGGCCCTCCGTCCCTGCGGAATCGAAAGGCGTGGTTTATCACGTCGTTCATTGCGTCGTTCACGAACGACGTGATAAGCGGACGACACAAAAAAGACGTTAAGACCCTTGACAAGAACTCATTATTCCTGTATATATACAGATAGGTAACAGTGAATGAATCCTTTTACAATAAAAAAACCAGCGGAGGAAACCATGATAAGAGCATTTTTGCTTATATCCCTGCTTTTTGCCACTATTACCACTAACCCGGCAATAGCAAATGGGAACTTTTATACCGTAGGAAAGGGCGCGACCGTCCTGAGGATAACTTACTTCAGCAGAAATCTGCTGCAATTGAAAAACCAAGAGATAGTTAGGAAAGCCGTTGCAGCTCTTCCCGGAGGAAAACACTTCGGGGTGAACACTATCATTCAAAACGGTGGTGTGTGTGTAGATGAATTTGCTGTCCAGGGTCTAAGCCCATTCAAAATAAAAATGGGACCAAAGATGGTGGTAGACATCATCGACAGCAAAGGTCATACGAAGACCATCGGCGGCGGGAATAAGCTAGTACAGGAACAAATAGGAGATTGAATCTCCTCGAAAAAAGCCACCCTTCACAGTGTGGCTTTTCTCTTTGCTTGAAAAAATACCTTTTTGCCCGTACTATAAGGATTATGGAACCGACAGACATACCGAAAGCATACGATCCAAAGGAATGGGAAACGAAGCTCTACCAGAAATGGGAAGAGAGCGGGTTTTTCAATCCCGATACCTGCATCGAAAAAGGCGTCACGAAAACGGACGCCAAGACTTTTTCCATAGTGCTTCCCCCTCCAAACGTCACCGGGCACCTCCATGCCGGTCATGCGGCTATGCTCGCCGTCGAGGATTCGATCGTCCGGTATCACCGGATGAAGGGCGATCGGACGCTGTGGATTCCGGGTACCGACCACGCTGCCATCGCCACGCAAAGCAAAGTGGAATCCATCATCCGGAAAGAAGAAGGGAAAACGAGACATGATTTCACCCGTGGGGAATTCCTGGATCGAGTCAACCGATTCGCACAGGACAGCCACGACCGGATCACGCATCAAGTGCGGAAAATGGGATCGTCTGTCGACTGGTCCCGCGAAGCCTACACCCTCGACGAGAAACGGTCTTTCGCGGTGCGTACCGCCTTCAAACGTCTTTATGATGACGGACTGATTTATCAGGGTGACCGGATCGTGAACTGGGACCCTGAACTTCAGACGACCGTATCGGACGATGAGATCGAGAGGAAAGAGGAGAAGTCCCCTTTCTACTATCTGCAATACGGCCCATTCGTCATCTCGACCTCGCGACCGGAAACGAAATTCGGCGACAAATATGTCGTCATGCACCCGAACGATGAGCGATACGCCGAATATATCCACGGCCAGAAAATTTCGCTCGAGTGGATCAGTGGGACTATCACAGCGACCGTCATCAAGGATGAATCCGTCGATCCGTCGTTCGGCACCGGTGTGATGACCATCACCCCGTGGCATGATGCCGTCGACTTCGACATCGCCGAACGACACACACTCGACGGCGAACAGATCATCGGCTTCGACGGGAAACTGCTCCCGATCGCCGGACCGTTTTCCGGTTTGCCTATCCTGGAAGCGCGAAAAAAAATCATCGAGCTCCTCACGGAAAAGGGGCTCGTCGTGAAAATCGACGAAAACTATGTCCATAATATCGCGACCAACAGCCGTGGTGGCGGACTCATCGAACCGCAGATCAAGAAACAGTGGTTCATCGCCGTGAACAAGGAGTTCGAACGCGATGGAGACATGGTCACACTCAAGCAATTGATGCGCCGGCCTGTCAGACCCGGTGGTGAAATCACGATACTCCCAAAACAGTTCGAGAAGGTGTATTTTCACTGGATAGACAATCTCCGTGACTGGTGCATCTCGCGACAGATCTGGTTCGGACATCGAATCCCAGTCTGGTATAAAAAACCGACAACTGACAACGGACAACTGACAACGGATAGGAAGGGAGAAATCGAAATGTATTGCGGGGTGGAAGCGCCCGAAGGCGACGGGTGGGAGCAGGATCCTGATACGCTCGATACCTGGTTCTCTTCGGGACTCTGGACCTTCTCCACGCTCGGTTGGCCCGATGAAAAAGCAAAGGATTTCGTCGACTATCACCCGACGAGCCTTCTTGAGACCGGATACGATATCCTGTTCTTCTGGGTCGCCCGCATGATACTCATGTCGGAATACTTTCTGAACACCCAACCGTTCGATACGGTCTACCTGCACGGACTCGTCCGCGACAGCCAGGGCCGAAAGATGTCGAAAAGCCTCGGAAATACCATCGACCCGCTCGACGTCTCGGAAGTGCACGGCGCCGATGCCATGCGTCTCTCGTTATTGTCTGGAACCACTCCGGGAAACGATATCCGTCTTTCGGACGAGAAGATACTCTCGATGCGAAACTTCACAAACAAGCTCTGGAATCTCGCGCGCTATGTCGGTACGATGAGCGGTGACACCGGAACAGCTGAACCTGAAGCGAAATCCGATGCCGACAAGGATCTGATACAAAAGCTCGACACCATCGTCGCAAGCGTCACACGACACCTCGATCACTACGAACTTTCGATGGCGGTCGACGAGCTCCGCGACTTCACTTGGGGAGACTTCGCCGACTGGTACGTCGAGACACACAAGGTGGAACATAATGATGCGTTGCTCCGATACGCATTCGATATCATTATCAGACTGTGGCATCCGTTCATGCCGTTCGTCACCGAAGCGATCCATCAGACGCTCCATCTCGATGAAAGCGAGCTCCTCATGGTCGCGAAGTGGCCGGAAAACGAGAATATTCGAAAGACAACCGCGAACGAAAATCGTTTCGCACTCGTAAAAAATATCATCATAGGGATTCGGAATGTTCGCGCGACCTATCGGATCGATCCCGCGAAGAAGCTGATCGTCAGCGCGTATGGCGGATCCGAAAAAGCCTTCGGAGAAAACGAGCTCGTTTTCAAAAGACTGGCGCGAATCAGCGAAATCAGACACATGGACAGTCAGGTTCCGCCGAAGGATTCCCTCCGTATCCAGTCCGGACTCCTCTATGCATACCTTCATATCGAAGGCATCATCGACATCGAGGCCGAACGGACGCGACTCGGAAAAGAACTCGCCGAGGCGGAAAAATACGCCACATCGCTCGAAGCGAAACTCGGCAACCCATCCTTCACAGACCGGGCGCCGGTTACAGTCGTCGCCCAGACTAAGGCGACCCTCGATGAGACAAACGCCAAGGCCGATGAACTCCGTTCACATCTTGCCTCGATTTCCTGACTCTTATCGAAATCCCATGATTCTTTTCTTCATCTCAGGATCATTCTCCGCGCTGTTCGCAATCATCGCGGAACTCGTTGCGTTCTCGTTTCTCACCCCATCCGGAGTCGGGATCGACCCGTGGAATCTCAACAATATCGGCATTCCGTTCTCCGTCATCCTCATGACGCTCGCCGTCGTCGCGGTCATCGAGGAGTCCCTGAAATTCCTCGTCCTCGCGAGACAGACCGTCCGTGCCACTGAAGCATCGACCGACTGGCTCCGTTTCGTCGTATTCGGCATCGGTTTTACGGTGACGGAAATAGCGTTCGCCTCGATATCCTCGGGAAACGGCTCCCTTATCCCGATCGGTGCGATGGCAGGATTACTCGTCTTACACGTCCTAACCGCCTTTCTCTACGGCAAAGCGGTCGGCTCTAGGAGAAATCGACTCCGCCTCATATACGCCGTCGGCATCCTGATACACCTCTCTTACGACATCTTGCTTGCACTTGCATGAGAAATCCTCTATAATCTGAGTGAAAATGTTAAATGGAAAAGATATGTCCACCAAGGAGAAAAAATCGTTTTTTGAGCGTCTGACCGGAGCGCAAAGCGTGGACGGGAACGAACCGGTCGGTTCTTCTCTCCCTATCTACGAGGAAGAGGAGACGACACAGTTCTCACTCCGCACGAGCGACGAGCCGACCCCGCAATTGACACAGCCGTCCTGGAGTACCCCGTCGTCCTACCAGCCTCAAGTCGCCGCACCGCAAACGACTATGCCCGAAAACAACGACATCGAAGGACAACTCACCATCGACGTCTACCAGACCGAGAACGAAATCGTCATAAAATCGACCATCGCTGGCGTCAAGCCTGAGGATCTCGACGTGACCATCAACAACGACATGGTCACAGTCAAAGGTGAGCGCAAGAACGAGGAAGTCGTCGAACACGGCAATTATTACTATCAGGAATGCTACTGGGGCGGGTTTTCCCGTTCCGTGTTGCTTCCGGTCGATGTCATTCCGGAAAAGGCGGATGCCTCACTCAAGAATGGCATCCTCACCATCCGCCTCCCGAAGGCCGATACGACCAAGGTGAAGAAGATTCTCGTCCGAGGATTCTAACCTCAAAAGGAAACGAATGCCGACCCGGATCTTTCTGGGTCGGTTTTGGTATCAGTCCCTTCCTCCTTTCTTCGATTCCTTATACAATGGTAGAAAAGAGATGCTCATGACTCCATCGGAACGAAAACGGTTCGCGGTTATGTTCGGGATTTCCCTGTCCGGATTTTTTTTCCGTTTCACGATTCCGGTAGAGGCACTCTCGCTTACGTCCGATGGCTTTCAGGAAACCGTTCCCGCATCGACCGTCTCCTCGCTTCTGACGGTAGAAACGGCTCTCATCCCGAAATCCACGGTTCGATCTGAGATCGAAAACGTGCGCTCGTGTGCCCAACCGATGTTGTGTCTCTGGACTTTGTCGCGACGGAGCCGGGAAACGACCCTGCATATTTCTTCACGGAAGACGGATCCAGTCGCTCTCTCACGATATGTCTCGACGCTTTCCGCTACGGTGAATCGCGAACCGAAAAATCCAGTCTTCGGTGAGACTCCAGAGAAGACCGTCACTTTACTCAATGCCGGTCAAAACGGCCTCACGCTCGACGAATCGGCGGCGATCGTCGCGATCCGAACGGCTATCGAGACCGGAAACGACACGGTCGCCCTCCCCACAAATGTCACGCCTCCATCAATTACATCCTCTGATCCCGCCGCGCTCGGCATCACCGACCTCATCGCCGAAGCGACGACGAATTTCCGCGGATCACCGAAGAACCGTGTCTTCAATATCAATCGGGCGCTCGAGCAATTCCAGGGTATCCTCATCGCTCCGGGCGAGAATTTCTCGTTCGTCAGACAGCTCGGTGAAGTCGACGGCGAACACGGGTATCTTCCCGAGCTCGTCATCAAGGACAACAAGACCGAACCGGAATTCGGTGGTGGCATCTGCCAGGTCTCCACGACTCTTTTCCGGACCGCGATCACTGCCGGCATGAAAATCACCGCCAGGCGAAATCATGCCTACCCCGTATCGTATTACAAACCCTACGGAATGGATGCGACCGTCTATATCCCAAAACCGGATCTCACGTTCATCAACAATACTCCGGGACATATCCTCGTCGTCGCATCCGTCGAAGGTACGACGCTCACCTTCCGTTTCTATGGGACGAAAGACGGTCGACAGGTCGCGATCGATGGCCCGCACATCCTCGAATCCAATCCCGATGGAAGTATGAAGACTCTCTTCACACAGAAAGTCACGGATGCCTCTGGAAATGTCATGATCAATGATCCTTTCCCCAGCAGCTACAAATCCCCGTCCCTCTTCCCGCACCCACAAGACCCTACGGTCAATCCGGCTCATTGATTGGAAAAATCCTGGGATAAATCTGTTCCCCATCATTCATACCGGCAACCGGGAATTGACGGAAAAACGATTTTTTGATAGAGTACGGCTATCACGGTCAGGACGTGATCAGGTTTTGTTTCGTCACAAAGCACGGTTACAATTCTCGGTATATGGGTCGTTAGCTCAAGCGGGTAGATCCGCCAGTTGGCGGACTCTTCAGCCGACGGTGCAGGTTCGGAAGTCGGAAGACGGTACAATGTCGGGTCGTTAGCTCAAGCGGGTAGATCCGCCAGTTGGCGGACTCTTCAGCCGACGGTGCAGGTTCGGAAGTCGGAAGACGGTACAATGTTGGGTCGTTAGCTCAGTTGGTAGAGCAGTGGCCTCTTAAGCCAACGGTCGCAGGTTCGAATCCTGCACGACCCACAGATCGGACGGACAACCCGCCCTTGTAGCTCAATGGATAGAGCAGGGGTCTTCTAAGCCCTTGATGGGAGTTCGATTCTCTCCGAGGGCACAGCCGACACGGATTGCCGGATAATGGAAGCAGGAGACAGCGGCCTTCGAAATCCTGGATGAGAGTTGTTTCTCTCCGAGGGCACAGCCGACACGGATTGCCGGATAATGGAAGCAGGAGACAGCGGCCTTCGAAATCCTGGATGAGAGTTGTTTCTCTCCGAGGGCACAGCCGACACGGATTGCCGGATAATGGAAGCAGGAGACAGCGGCCTTCGAAATCCTGGATGAGAGTTGTTTCTCTCCGAGGGCACAGCCGACACGGATTGCCGGATAATGGAAGCAGGAGACAGCGGCCTTCGAAATCCTGGATGAGAGTTGTTTCTCTCCGAGGGCACAGCCGACACGGATTGCCGGATAATGGAAGCAGGAGACAGCGGCCTTCGAAATCTTGGATGAGAGTTGTTTCTCTCCGAGGGCACAGCCGACACGGATTGCCGGATAATGGAAGCAGGAGACAGTGGCCTTCGAAATCCTGGATGAGAGTTGTTTCTCTCCGAGGGCACAGCCGACACGGATTGCCGGATAATGGAAGCAGGAGACAGTGGCCTTCGAAATCCTGGATGAGAGTTGTTTCTCTCCGAGGGCACAGCCGACACGGATTGCCGGATAATGGAAGCAGGAGACAGTGGCCTTTTCTCCGCCCGCATAGCTTGCGTCAAACGTGTACCAGAGGAGTTCGACCCGCGAATGCCGGGGCGAACTCCTGAGCGTAACAGTGATTCAGTTAATTTGGTATAAGAACTCTCCACTGGGGTGACCATCGTTTCACGGTTAGGTCCGCCAGCTGGCGGATTGTGGGTACTGATAGTCAGGGTTCGTATGTTCATATACAATATATATTGAAATCTCTAGTGGGGTGACCATCGTTCAACGGTTAGGACTTCGGTTTGTGGTACCGATAATCAGGGTTCGATTCCCTGTGGTCACCCCAGTGGAGAGTTCATGTGAGAAAAACTTCACATCGTTCAATGATACGTTTGATTTTTCTCTTTCAGAATACAACGAATAGATAATTATGTGCCCGTAGCTCAAAGGATAGAGCGTTTGGCTTCGAACCAAAAGGCTGCAGGTTCGAGTCCTGCCGGGCACACTGAGTGAAACAAGGAGGGCCGGAGGAAGCAAATGGTTTTGCTTCCATCAGGACGAGAACACCGGAGTGAGTTTCGCTAGTAAGCGAAACCACGAGGTGGTGCCCAGCCCGAGTCGTGCGACGGCACGACGAGAGGCGAGGGAGAGTCCTGCCGGGCACACTGAGTGAAACGAGGAGGTCCGGAGGAAGCAAATGGTTTTGCCAGAGCCCGGCAACAATCCCCTGTCGAGATGAAAATTGAAAATTTCGAGCGAAAAGCCTGAAAACTGAATAAGGGTTACTGTCGTAACCCGATGAGGCTTGAAGGGTTTGCAGCCGAAATTTTAATTTTTCAGCCGGCAAGCGACCCTTTTCGACAACAATGAACGATGGGATTTTGACGGGCTCTAGGTCAGGACGAGAACACCGGAGTGAGTTTCGCTAGTAAGCGAAACCACGAGGTGGTGCCCAGCCCGAGTCGTGCGACGGCACGACGAGAGGCGAGGGAGAGTCCTGCCCCACTCGTCGCGAAGGGCGGGATAAACCAGGCACACATTATTTTTGCTTGCTCCTCTCGTCGAGGGGAGCTCCATCGTTTCGATGGTGAGGGGTTCTTCTCGAAAAAGAAGCGAAATCATTCGCTTCTTTTTCGAATACCAGAATAGTCGTAAACAGCCAGCCAGGTGCATTCTTATACCAAATTAACTGAATCACTGTTACGTTCAGGAGTTCGCCCCGGCATTCGCGGGGCGAACTCCTCTGGTAGCGATATACGACACATCAAGTTATTTCGGTATTAATACTGGTTTTTCTTTCTCAAGTAGTCTCTATCCAAGGTTATTGGTGTATACTGTCCGTATGAGAAAATCCGCCGTTGTCGCCAGTTTGCTTTGCATCATCCTTCTCGGAGCGGGTCTCTTCCTGTATTTCCGAATCTCTGCCAGGCAGGTATCCGAGACGGCGAGCACTGAAAATAACCCTGCCGCCCCCTTATCCGAGCCACCTTCAGTAGCGCAAATTCCTGTCGTGAAACCAACTCTTGTTCCGGAGCCGACCACCCAACCGAATCTTCCGACAAAAACAACGGCAACGAATATCGCTCCGTTCACGACACAGGCGCCCGGTGCGAAGTGGGGTAATCCGATCTTTCAGGACGGATGCGAGGAAGCGTCCGTGCTCATGGCTATCGACTGGGTCCGTGGCACGAAATCGATATCCGTCACAGGGGCCACGGACGGTATCACCGCACTCGCCACATTCGAAACTAAACGATTCGGCTACCACCAAGACATAGAACTCTCGGAGATCATCACCATATTTCATGAGCACCTCGGGTACGACGGGGTCGCGATCCAAAACGACATTACCATCGATTCTCTCAAACAAGAACTTGCAAACGGGAATATACTCCTCGTGCCGACTTTCGGTGGAGCACTCGGTAACCCGAATTTCACTCCGCCAGGACCAGTCACGCACATGCTCGTCCTTACAGGATACGACTCAAAGACAAAGCAATTCATCGTGAACGATCCAGGAACCCGCCATGGCGAAAACTACCGTTACGACGAACAACTTCTCTTCGATACGATCTGGGCGTATCCTCCCGGAAAAATGCATCCACCGATACCGACCAAGGCTGACCGCAAAAAATCTGTTATCATCGTCCATCGCGCAAACCCAACCATTCCCGACGAATGAATTCGACTCGTATCCCCGTAGATTTGCGAGATGCAACCACAAAGCATGCTTTTCATTTTCTGTTTTGAGTGATGTTGACTTTCGGGCACGAGATTCCGATGAGGTGGTTTCTCAAAGATATTTTACTCGACGTATTCTAAAAAACCATATACTGACTTCGATTGATCAAACACGAATCCCTCCCCTCGACACAGTCGTTCGCGAACGACGTGCCTCGAAGGCTCGGTACTCCTTTCTCGAAAGGGAGATATCGATCACGGCACAATCGAAAGAAAGTACGTCTCCCCCTTTCGGAAAGGTGTATTGCCCTCTCAGTACATGAGAGGGCAAGGTGATTTGTGACTGTGAACTGAGTATTTTTATAGAAAATAAAACGTCGACTCTGTGCTTATCTTAGGACTAATACCAAATCAAATACATCTGTTTGACTTCGTACCAGAGGCTAAGCCTCCAATTGGAGGCTTAGAGCCTATCCCAATAGGGTCTCCGTCACGAGCTACACGATCTTCGAGCGGAAAGGCGGGTAACCAGCGGAGCCCTATCTGTAGATAAGGCGACAAGGGGTACACGCGTTTACGCCGAAGATCGTAGGCGCAGTAGGTATGTTCCTATTGGGATAGGCTCTTAGCCTCTTTCGCAAGATACCACTGATTATATTGATTCGGTATAAAGAGGGATCCTCAGTCACCTCATCGGGAACCAGTACCAAAAAATAAGTTTTTTGGTTTAATGGTATTTTCGGGGTGCTATTTTCTTCGTTTTTCTTTCGTTTTTCCCGTTCAGAATCTCTTCGACGACTTTGTTTCTCCGCTCCTCCGAGAGTCCGTTATGGACCCGGAGGAGTTTTTTCATCTGACTGAAGTATCCGTCTAGCGTATTCGTCGTATTCGGCATATGAAGCTCGGGATACCGTTGAAAGGTGAACAGATACGGAAGATTGTTTTTCAAACTGTGATACGCGGATCGGATTTTCTTGTGCGTATAGTGGAAATGTTTTCCGTCATCGGCATACGTCCGTTCTTTCAGGAAATCCTCCCATCGCAAAAACCAGTCATCGAGCAGACAGGTGAAATCATCCTCTTTTGAGAAGGGAAGGATTCTTCCGAGTGCCAGGAGTTCCTGTCCCGCCTCAAGCTTCGGTTTCAACGTGAGATATCGTCTCAGGATCTGTTTTTGATGGAAGTGACACATCTGGACGGGTATGTCTGAAAACATCTCTCTCACGCCCTTTCTGCCATCAAGCACGATACCTTGAAAGACGAATCCTTCCGATTCGAGTGTTCTTCTCGCATCCCTATACATCAACGGGTTCTCTCCTTTCACGAAAGACCAGAAGACGTTTCGTTTGAGTTTGGGGGACCTGACGACAAGGACCCCGTCACCACGCGAGAAGAAAGAGACGTCTACTACGAGGACGAGGGGTTTAGGAGAGACTGGGTCATGTTTGAGCTTTGCCTCATCGAGTCTTTTCTGCACCGTCTTGATATCGATGCCGTGCTTGTTCGAGAGCTGGTCGAGTGTCTGCTTACCCCAGACGTATTCGTTCCAAAGAGTCGAGTGTTTCCTTTTTGGTTGTCTTACGTTTTGAAAACGCCTACCACAAAAGAGACATTCGTACCGTTGGAGATTATCTCGTCTCCCGTCTTTTTTGGTGTCTACAGAACCGCATGTTGGACACTTTTTTTACAAGCCATACTCGGAGCATTGAGTTAAAAGTCAGATTCATGGCTTGAGTATGTCATGAATCGGCATTTTCAGCACCCCGATTTTCCTATTAAGTCAGTTTTTTGTATAACCCCTTCTTTTTCCAGCTATCCATTCACGCGCAATACATCGATCACCTTGCCGTTGATCACGAAATTGTCCTCATCCGTAAGGAAGATCGGCCGGTGTTTCTTGTCCGATGATTCCGGCAGAAGAGCGATATTGCGGCCATCGACCGAGCGGAACGTCTTGACCGTCGCCAGCCCATCGATAACCACGAGCACCTTGTCACCGTTATCATAGTGTTTCCATGTCGAATCGACGAGGATGAAATCCCCGTCCCGGATCGTCTTGCCATTCACCTTGGCACGGTTCATGGATGTCCCCGAAACCTGGATTGCGAACACATTGCGAGAATCACGTACGATACGCTTGGACACCTTGATATACCCCTCAACGAACTGGTCGGCGAACATCGTCGCGGCTCCCGCGTTCGCCATACCGAAGACCGGCACATCGAGGAATGATTTGCCTGTCACCTCCTTGAGCCGGATACCACGATTCTCCGCGGTCCGTTCAATGAATCCCTTGCGCTCAAGCTCATTGAGATAGAGGAAAAAGCTCCGCAAGCTCTTGAGCTTGAGTCCAAGCGTACCAGTTCGTTCCTGCAGTTCACGGACGGTCGGCATCTCCCCTTTCTCCGAAAAGAAATCCTTGATCGCCTGCAAGACGATCTGTTGCTTGGGTGTGAGCAGTTCCATATATTTTCTGTTTACTTCTCTTACATAGAGAAGTATATAGCAATAAGAAAGCTTGTCAAATATGGCTTTTATAAAGCATTTCTTATAAGATATTTTGCATCGATTGTTCGTTTTCACTTAGAGCCTATCCCAATAGGGTCTCCGTCACGAGCCGTATGAGCTTCGAGCGGAAAGGCGGGTAACCAGCGGAGCCCTATCTGTAGATAAGGCGACAAGGGGTACACGCGTTTACGCCGAAGATCATAGGCGCAGTAGGTATGTTCCTATTGGGATAGGCTCTTAACAGGCGACGAGGGTTTCCGCGACTGACATCGGGTTTCGACTATAAAAATACAGCCTCTGGATTATTTTCCAGAGGCTGTCGGGAACGGGATTATCCCGTTATCGCTTTGACCGTCACCGGCTCGTGTGAGAGAAGATAATTCCTCCATCGGAACACTCTCTCTACCGTAAGCTCATCAGCAATACTTTCCCAGTAATGGTGTGTCTTCAGTTTTTCATCAATCGTGAAGACATCTGGCAAGCGTCTACAGGTCTTGACCGCATCAGAATATTTGCATTGCCTCACCATCTGTCGACGACATTGTCTTTCATAGAGTCGTTTCGGATCAAGTTCCTTCAATACCTTGTAAAAGGTCTCCGTCACCTCATCGAAATGTGACCGTGGCGTATGAACGACCAAAGAAAAGGTCCAGTAATGACTGTTTTGAATCACTTCACAGAGACCCACTTCATAAGTCAGACCCCGACCAACCCTCAATGACTCAATCAACGGTGAGAACATATCGCCAGCCAATGAGTCTGCTAGAAACCATTGCGCATCGTCATCATGATCTTCTATTCCCCCATCATCAAACCAAGATACAATAACACTATCCCTCGCAAAATTCGGATCAAAAATAGTGATATTCTCTCCGGGTTTCCTGATCGGTCCAGTGATATTTATATTCACCGGTTTGCCACATCGAATATCTCTAAAACAATCATCGAGTGTTTCTTGTACCTTTTCGATATCCAGTTCCGAAAATGCGCCACCACAAATGAGGCGGATATTCCCCGTATGACAGAAACGTAAATAGAAATCACGAAGTCGTTCAGCAGTTATGTCCCTTATGATTTCAGGTTTTCCAATAACTGGATGCCCTATCGGATGGCCTTGTCCGAACAGCTCACAATCCCATGCTCTACTGAGATGAAAGCCACCAGACGAAAAATATCTTTCATATTCCCGAATAATGACATCAGATGTCAACTTGACGGACTTGGTGTCGATCTCCGGCTCACGGAGCAATCTGGAGAGAGCTTCTGCGCAGCGATTAAATCCACTTTTGGGAGCCGTGATACCGAGCACCATTTCCGTCTTCGTAACGTATGCTGAAAATTGTCCAGCCATGTTCCACAACTCACGTGCCAATGATTTTCCATTCAAGGAATCCATAAACACATGTTCCATAAAGTGCACTATTCCCTGCTCGTTCTGTCGCTCGACGCAACTGCCGATGAGCGGAAGGAATGCGATAAGAATTCCTTCGTCATCAGTCAATAATTGTGGCCTCTGGCAATAAACGCTTATCCCGTTCCTCAAGTTATGCTCCTCAAATATCGAGTTGTCATACCGTGAGCGCGTCCCAAAATATGGAGTGTCCATGATGACTCTAGTTTTTGATTGTGAAAAAACTCTTGTCCATACCGAAAATTCTCGGACCAATAAGGCTACCACGTGCCATCGATACCGTCAATGGTCCAGATCGAAGTCATTCATACCGTGAGCTTTTAAAAAAGATGTCGTCGCAATCCGTCTGGCATTGGTATGCAAAAAAAAACGGCGACGCCATAAGGAATCGCCGTTTCGATATCGGTTCGGGTTTACCGGCGACCGCGGCCGAAACTGCGGACATTCGGTCGGGCGACGGCACCAAGCCCCTCCTCGATGAAGGTGAGTGCGTTCCCCGTCTTCGTCCCGCGACCGGTACGTCCGATACGGTGGATATAATCCTCGTAGTTTTCCGGCAGGTCATAGTTGATGACATGGGACACATCCGGGATGTCGAGGCCACGAGCCGCGACATCGGTCGCGACAAGTATCTGCAGTTCATCCTGGCTGAACCGGCGAAGTGCCCGTTCGCGCTGGCTCTGTGACTTGTCACCGTGGATCGAGTCCGAACGGAACCCGTTTTTGACGAGTGCGGCCGAGAGGCTCTCGACACTGCGCTTGGTCTTGCGGAAGATGAGTACCTTCTTGAAATCCGGCTTCAAGAGGAGGTCGTGCAAGATATCGAGCTTCTGGTCCGAATTCTTGACCGTGATAACGTTCTGTTCGACGTTCTCCGAGGTCGCCCGGCTCTTCACCTCGACGGTGATCGGGTTCTTGAGAAATTTCTGTGCGAGGTCGCCGATCTCCTTCGGCATCGTCGCCGAAAAGAACAGCGTCTGCCGTTCTTCCTTCAGCATGCCGAGGAGCTCCTTGATATCCTTGACGAAGCCCATGTCGAGCATACGGTCAGCCTCGTCGAGGACGACATTATTGAACGACGAAAGATCAAGCACTCTTCGTGAAATGAGGTCTTTGAGTCGTCCCGGCGTACCGATGACGAACTCCGGGTTTTTGGAAACAGCCGCGATCTGACGCGGAAATCCGGTTCCACCGATGACGATCGCCGATCGGAGACCGAGCCCGCGTGAAAAATCGCGGAACTCCGATTCGATCTGAAGTGCGAGCTCGCGCGTCGGCGTGACGATAAGTGTCCGTTCGCCACGCTTACGGAACGCCTTGTCGATGAGTGGGAGGAGGAACGCGACGGTCTTGCCGGTTCCGGTATTCGCGATACCGATGATGTCGCGTCCTTCGAGCGCATACGGGATGGCTCCATCCTGGATCGGCGTCGGATTCACATACCCCTTGGTATAGACGTTTCGCTTGAGGCTGTCATGCATCTTGAAATCCGCAAAACGATGTTTCGGATCGAACGGTTCGGAATCCGTGGTTACGATCGCCTTTTTCACGAACCGCGTGATGTCGAGCAGCCGCGGATCGACTTGTTTCCTTCTGCCGCCGCCCCCGCCACGTCCAGCCGGACGACCGGCACCATACGGACGACCCGACCCCGCCTTCGAGATCAGACGTCTTTCCATACTCTTTCTCTGCATACTGTAATTTCTTCAGGGATAGACCCTATGACTTATATCGGCACAAGATATGCCGGTTTCCCACCTGGAAAGTCACATGGGATATATCCCTGAAACTGTCGAAGTCGGAAGTACATAATGATAACACGGATGGTATTCCACGTCAAGAAAAACGGAAAAGACAGCCTTTTCAGACTGTCTTTTCGCCGAAAACCGGCCACATTACTCCTTTCGGAGCTTCGGGAACACGACTGCGACATAGACGGCGGAAGCGCCGACGAGGACGTAGACGATCCGTGAAAGTGCCGACAGGTTCCCGAAAATCAAGGCGACGAGGTCTACCTTGAAAAGTCCGACCAAGGCCCAGTTCAGTCCTCCTACGATCAGGAGAACCACTGCGACCCAGTCCAGCGTTGAAAGTTTGTTCATACGAACACCCCCTCTCCCCTTGGAATATACCGCACTGCTACGGCCTGAGCATAGCACGTTCCCGTATGTTATGAAAGTAAAAAACCGGATAGTGTCAACTATCCGGCTCATGGAACCTTCGGGAACAGTGTGCCGAGGTATGCAAGCGTCTCGCTGACCGCTTTCATATCACCCTGGCGAAGCTTTTTGAGAAAAACAAGCGTTGCCTTGACTTCATCAGACACTTTTGGAACCGTTTTCCGATTTTTTGATCGACGTTTCCTGGTCTCTTTCTGTATAGTCGCTATCGCTATATCGAGTATCGACCCGACACCATCGACAGGCACATGAGAAATCACTGCATTCCGCATCGGTTTGCGGGACTCAGGTGACTTCTTCGGCTTCGAGGCAATGGGATTCCGTTTCCGTTTCTGTAAACCAGGCGTTTTGGTGAGCGATATCGGAACATGAACCACCTTCTCCAAAAGAATCGGGTTGATCGGTTTTGCCATGAATGACCGATTCTTATCGATACCCGATCGGGAGGAACTGGATCCTTCCTGACGCTCAATCAAATCAGACGCCGAGCTATTGGGACTACTGGAATCCTGCCCGGTTCTTTTCCTTAATTCCACAATCGATATGGAAATCGACTCGAATTCCGATGGGTCGGCTACGATTTCCGCGAAGATGGAATTTTCGTAATCCGTACCCGCCCCACATTGGGCATCGTTGATAAACCGCGCCACTTCATCTACCGTGCAGGAAATGAAATGATCCGCCATCTTCGGGTACAAGATAATGGCTCCTGTCTTCAATTGCAATCCGAAAAAATCTCCGCTCTCCTCCTGCCAACAGAACACCGAGGCTGGCAACGGAGTCGCTTTCTCTCCTGTTCTTGTTTCCGGCCAAAACCGGAAAAGCGCTATTCTGGACTTCTTTTGTCCGTCCATATCCCACCTCCTGGTTTTTTTCGTTAAAGGACCGTTCTCTCTGATTCAAAGAAAGCAGGAAACTGACCGCCTGTCAATGATGCCGGGGACCGATCTATCGTCCGTTCGAAAGGGTCAGCACGTATGCCTCGCCATCGGTGAAGAACGGGTCGCCGGAGAAGTTCTGACCGAGTACCGGATCGACGAAGCGAATCTTGTCCGACGAGGCGACGGTTCCCGCCGCGGAAAGATCTCCGAACAGCGTGTCGCGTTCAGTATCGATGTCCGGCGCGATCCGGTGCGTGACGAGCCATTTGATGCCCACGTCGAGACTCGCCGTCCCCACATAGACGGTGCTTCCATCCTCCGTCCGGATCGATGTCTTCCAAAACCGCGCATGATGACGGGTCCGGACATTCCCATCGCCGGTCTGCTTCTGAAATCCGAAATCGTGCACGTGCGTATTCCAAAACGACGGTGTCATAGGGGCGCGCGGATAACTCGCCTTCGTGATCGATGCCTCCGCGAGCGTCGTCATATTGGCGATCGTCACCGGATCGGACAACTTCCATCCGGCAGACTCCATCGCGGCGACAAACAAATCATCGTCATGTGCCACGATGATGAAACTCATCGGCTCCTGATGTGTCCCGGAAAACGTCTCGGAATAGTGCGGGAGGCCAAGTCGTCCGAAGGCTCCAATGATATCATTTGAAACTTCCGTCTTCACCGTCCGGTCGACCGCCAGACGCGCCGGCTCATAGCGAAACCCCTGGAAGACATACCATGCCACAGGAATACAGAACGTCAGGGCGGTCATCGATCGGAGACGACGCATGGACCAAGGATGTGCAGTGGCCGTCACCTTGCGTTTCCGATGTTTCAACTCAACAAGGCTGACTCCGATGATGAGCCAGAGTGCCCCGAGCAGGTACCCACCCCAGACATCGCTCAAAAAGTGCACACCGAGATACAGTCGAGAAAGACCGACCACGGCGATCACAGCAAGCGCCGAAAACAGTACGAGCGTCCGATACCGCTTCCGTCTCACGCTCCGTAAGAGGACATACGCCATAAAGCCGTAGAGTGCGACCGAGAGTGCCGCGTGTCCGCTTGGGAACGAGAACGATGGTTCGAGATAGTATGCGATTAACGGCCGTGGTCGAAGGATGATCCTCTTGCCGAGCGAAGCGAATAACTGGCTTCCGGCAAGGGTGACCAGAAATGGCAGTACAAAAGACCGGCGTTTCCACAAGGCGAGGACCGCCACAAACGCAATCGACAGGACGATAACGACATCTTGCCGCGCGAGGAGCGTGATCCACAAAAACGCACGAATGAATCCCGTATCCCGGAAAGCAAACATGAGATTGGCGACGCGCGCATCGACGAAGACGATAGGTTCGGCCGTGATGACGCCTTCGACGACGCCGGATAGGAGGAATATCAGCGCGACAGCCGCGACGGACAACAGCGTAAGCGGTAATCCGAAGAAATGTTTCCGATCGAAACGCCGTTTCGTGAATGCGACCGATTTCGGATATCGCTCGAAAAGCCGTTTCATGTCGGGATTATCCCCGATAGCGACGGCGATTGAACGGAGAAGAGACCGACACACCCTACCGAATGGACGAAGCCTTTTGACAATGAACCAGAGCACGACGAGCAGGAACACCGATACGAGGAGGAAGACCGACGCCCGAGTAAACCAGGTCTCGATCATTGTCGTAGCTCCTCCGAAAAAATAGCCCAAGGTCAAATGCGACCATGCCCACAGAAGGGAAGCGACCACATCCCACAAGAGGAATCGCGACCATCCCATATGAGACAGTCCTGCCACGAACGGGATGACCGGACGCAGAGGACCAACGAACCGTCCGAGGAAGATACTCTTCTCCCCGTGTGACCGGAAGAACGCCTTACCTTTTTCCTGATAGGACGGACGAAGAAACCGGTTTCCTTCCCGAAACAGGTTCTTGCCACGAAGACCGAGCTTATATCCGATGACGTCGCCAAGGATCGCGCCGATCGCGACGAACCACACCAGGGTCCTGAAATGAAACAATCCCTGCGACGCAAAGAACCCGAACAGGATGACCAGCATCGTCCCCGGAAACATAAGCCCGACAAACGGCAAGGATTCCACAAATGAGAGACCGAATGCGATCCAATACCCGAAAACACCGACATGACCGATTGAAGGAAGGAATGAAGAGAAGAAATGCATACGATGCGTTCGTGATTGAAAAATCGGACATTTCACCTACCAAGACAGTCTCACGTATTCCGGGGAATCACGCAAGCAGTCCGGGGACTTTCGACTTGATGCCTTTATGACTTTATAGACTTTCGACTTTATCTCTTCATTTCCGAAACCGCTCTCCCAAAAGTCGCATCGAGTTTGCAAGCGGGAGGAAGTCGGTAAGGAAATTGTATGCCGCAGCACCTTCCGGTCCGATCAGTCGTCCGAAGACAAGCGCGAGTCCGATCACATTCACCGTCCCCCAGATGATGAAATCCTGACGCGCTATCTTCGCCACGTCGTGACCGATCCCGATCGCCTCGGGAATCTTGGAGAAGTCATCTTGCATGAGCGCCACGTCCGCCGCCTCGATAGCCGCATCCGATCCGATGACGCCCATCGCGATACCGACATCGGCAAGCGTGAGCGCCGCCGCATCGTTCACGCCGTCACCGACCATCGCGACCTTGCCATGATCTCGGGCGATATACGCCTTCAGGTGCTCCAACTTGTCCTCAGGGAGAAGGTTCGCATGATAAACATTGATACCGACGGCGTGCGCCACGCTTTTTGCCACCTTCTCGTTGTCACCGGTCAGCATCACGATATCCCGGACACCGAGCTCCCGCAGCCTCGCGATCGACGCCTTCGCTTCGGGACGAATCTCGTCTTGCAAAATAATCGCTCCGACGAGCCGTCCATCATACGAGACCGGCAAGACGCTTCCTATGCCGTCTTTGGCGACTGCGACGATCCGTTGCTGTTCGACATCGGAAATACTGACTCCCTCCGCCACGAGAAACGGGAGTTTGCCACAAACGATACGCTTCCCTTGAAAAGTCGCATACGTCCCCTTCCCGGATTGTTCTCCCACATCGGATATCCCGCCAGGAGCGATGTTCTGTTCCTTCGCATATCGCATGACCGCACGCGCCACCGGATGAGTGGAGACGGCACTCGAACCGGCGGCAAGCGCGATGATATCGTGCTCCGTCCGTCCGTCGAATACCGCTACCTCGACGACACGGAGCTTGCCACGGGTGAGTGTGCCGGTCTTGTCGACGATCACCGTCCGGACCTGCGTAAGTCCTTCAAGGAACGATCCGCCCTTCACGATGATTCCCTCCTTGGCGGCATTACCGATCGCCACGAGAAATGCCATCGGGAGCGCGACCGCGATATCGTCGGCGCAGGTAACGAGAAGCACGGACAAGACGAGATTGAGGTCGCGCGTGAACGCATAGAGAAGAGCCGTTCCGACAAACGAAACGGCGATATACCATCCGGCGAACCGATCCGCCACAGTCTGCACGCCAGCTTTCCGATCCTGCGATTCCTCGACGAGACGGATGACCTTCTCAAACGAAGTGTCCTTGCCGACCTTCTCGGCACGCACGACGAACGATCCGGACACCGCCAAAGTCGAACTCAACATCATATCGCCGACACGCTTGTCGACCGGGAGCGATTCCCCTGTCAAAGACGACTGGTCCACCTGTCCCTCACCCTCGATGACCACTCCGTCGATCGGGATCCGTTCCCCATCGCCGATGACGATCAGATCATCCTTTCGTACCGCCGAGACCGATTCCTCGACGACAAGATCGCCACGCTTGACCCGAACCGTCTCGGGCCGGAGCTTCATCAGACTTCGGATAGCATTGCTCGCACGGTTCTCGGTATATGCGTCGAAGATGCGTGCCGAAGCAAGCATAAGCCCGATAAACGCTGCCGACGCCCATTCACGATTAAGAAGTGACACGACGAGCGCCACGCTTGCGAGTAAATCGACCGTGATCCGCTTCTCGCGCAGTGCTACGATCGCACTCCGAAGCACGGGCACCGTCGCGATGCCTGCGAGGACGCCAAGAACGAGGTCCCCGGTCGAAGAGGAGACGATGTGGAGATAGTGCGAAACGAGTGCGAGTGCGAGCACGGCAAAAAGCGGTTTGTCGAAACCGACGGACCGAACCCGTTTCAAAAAAGACCCTGTTTCCATGCCCTCAGTATAGTACAAAATCGCCGATTCGTCCCACTTGACAACGCCGACAAAAGACTGTTCTCCAACCCGACGGAAGCCTATACTGAAAGCATGAACTACGAAACACCGTCAGAGAGCGGGGTGTTGGAAAAGCACAAACCAAAAGAACTCCCGACACAGATCGTCGAGTACGGTTTCCACAATGTCTCGATGCTTCTTGGACGGTTCAAAAATGCGCCGGAGGATCTCGAACGGATTCTCAACGATCCGAAAATGTTTTTTGATTTTCTCGCGGAAGCAGACCACGGATACGGGCAAGAACATCCCGACGAACAACGGACCACTCAGGAACGACTACGCCTCACGGATACTGCACTCCGTGAATCAAGCATCACGGGTCAAGGCACGTCGAACCTGTTCCGCATTCTCGACGAAGAACACGCGATCAATCTTCCGAAACGGCTCATCGGTCGGATCGGCCTCCGGGAGATGCGACAGGTTCCCATACTCGACACGATTTCCGGGATGCGTTACCTCGGTATACCGGTCAATCACGATCAGCCTGCTCCGGTCGAAGCGTTCCGAAAAGGAGCGATGATCCAAGCTGTCGGTGGCGCGGTCAAAGGAATCTTCCCGGAAATCTATCACTACACCGAAGAGCGCGGAGCCAAAGATATCGAGACCAATCGGCCGATCCCTGGTTTGGAGAACGAAATAATCGCCATGCGTGCGATCATGGAGGTGCTCAACGGACCCTCCATAGCGCAAATCGTCGACTGCGACGGCATATTCTGGAAGCGACGTTACTCCGCCCGAAAGCCCGAAGAAATCATGGATTTCCTGCGAAGCAACGAGTATCGGGAGTACATCCGGTATAGTGTCGAGCGCTCAGCTGAACGCTGGCCCGGACTCCTCGACATCGACTGGGACCATCTTGGTGATGTCTTCGAATCCAAGATGCGATTCATGAACAGTCTTTGTGGCGGCGTATCGATGCTTCACCGCGATCTCCATTTCGGCAACAGTGCGCTGCTCTTCAAAGACCGGGAAGGCCATACTCCGGATTCGCGGCTCATTGGTATGATGGATTTCGACCTTTCCGCCTTCTCGACGGTTCAGGACTTCGGAGATCACCTCGGCGACTATCTCAACGAGGGAAAATCTACCTCACTCGGCGAACAGCATTTCATGCCCGATCATCTGTCCGGAGACCGGACACCTCTCAAGAAAATAATCCGGATGGATGCCTCTGCTCATCATCGTCTCATGTTTTCGATCATCGGCGATATCGTCCGGGATATTCGGAAAATGAAATCGACGAACCGCATGCGGATGCGGGCCTGATTCCGCACCAAACGACGAAAGTGATACCGTACCATTCATCAGAATACCGATACCGCAACCGCACCGACGATCGCGAGCGCCATACCCGCATACTGCCGGAGCGAGAGCTTCTCCCCGAAGGCGAAATGCTCGTACGCCGCCGAGACGACCGGGTTGGTCATATTGAGGATCGCGACAATCGCGACGGCGGACGTCGTCAGACCGAAATCGTATGCGACCACGCCGATGACGCCAAACACACCGACCAAGGCGATCGGAATGTGGAAATCCTTCGTGAGCGCAAACGACTCCCGTTTCGACCGAAGCCGAAGCGCGGCGAACGACAAGATGACGGTCTCGACGATGAACGAGGTCGGGACCGGACCGATCAACCCGATCGGATATCGGAAAAGAAACATCACCACACCCCACCCGAGACACGCGGCCACTGCGAACGGGATCCCGCTCTCATGCCGGAGCAAAGCCGAGTTCTTCCAATCACTGAAATTGACCGAGAGCAGGATTACGCCGGACAGCACCAAGAAGAGTCCATAGATGCGATACGCGCCGAACGGCTCGCCGAGGATGAACACCGCGAGCATCGCCGTGATGACCGCCGACGAATTCGAGATCGGTGAGACTACGCCGACCCGTCCGTGCGATATCGCCCGGAAGAAAAAGTATATCGGCAGATACCCGATCATCCCGACTCCGAGCGCGAGCGCTATCCCCTGCCACGTGATCGCTTTTGAGGAAAAGAGAAAAAGAAGCGGGATATGCAGCGTCACCATCACGACCCCGCGCCAAAAAAGCGCCCGGTCGCTCCCGAGTGCCCGGACCGGTTCGCGCGCGATCACTCCCGACAACCCGCTCCCGACCATCGCGATAAGCCCGAACAGTATGGCGTATTGGATTCCCATAGAAGTCATTTATGAACTCATACCGAACTTGATGTGATATATTGCTACCGGAGGAGTTCGCCCCGCGAATGCCGGGGCGAACTCTTGAACGTAACGGAGGTTCAGGTAATTTAGTATCAGCTCATCCGACCTTTCTCCTCCGCCTACTCCCCTTTCCGAGGGGAGCTCCCCGCCTTGCAAGGTGAGGGGTTGGAGTATTCTCACTTCTTCTTTTGCCGTTCCTCCAAGATATCATAAAACGGGTCGGCCTTCATGATCGTATCGCCGACATCCGCCAGCGCATATTGATGGATGAAGAGCGAAAACCCGAATGTCGGCAAATTCCGATTGAGGAAATACATCCGTCCGATCGAAACCTGATTCACCGTGAACATCCCCGAATTCACCAGGATCGATTTCAAAACTCTATTTTGGGTGTGACACCAGAGAAAACAATCCCTATTCAAATATGGCTCAGTTGAAAAATCCCCTATCAGAAGAAGCGTCGAAAGATTATTCCGGTTCCATATTTTCTTCTCGCTCGCATGATGCTCACGCAGATATGCGAACACGTTTTCAAGCGTCTCCCGTTTATCCTTGCCACGAAGCTCCATCGCAAGTGCCACAATCGCCGGATACCGCTCAACCTTCCCCTGCAACATATAGTTCGGATACAGCGTAAACGGCAACACCTTCAGAAGAAGGATGTAGAGGATAATCGCATACAGAAGTATCATATCTCGTGAAAATATTCATAAATCTGTCATCCCGGGCTTGCCGCGGTCGTTCACGAACGACGTGGCTTGACCCGGGATCTAGATTCCGGCTCGTGGGCCGGAATGACACATACAATTCTTCAGAAATTCCGGATCTGTTCGAGGGTCGGGAATTCCCTGCGAAATTTCCGCAAGGGCTCCACATCGACATCGACCGTCAATATCCCCTCTTCCATACCCAGTTCACCGAGTATCGTCCCATCGTACGACACGGCCCGCGTATTCCCACATCGCGCTTTCACTCCTTCTCCGCCCGTCTGATCGCACGCGAAGAAATAGGCTTGATTCTCGATGGCCCGCGCCCGCGTCAATACGTCCCAGGCGACGGCACCGGTCGCTTTCCGGAAGTGCGACGGAAGAAACATGATTTCCGCTCCCGCCTGGGCAAGCGCCTGAAAGTACTTCGGAAACCGGAGGTCGTAGCAGATCCCGACTCCCATCCGTACGCCGTCAAACTCGAACGACCCGATCGACGTCCCGGGTTCGGTCGCATCCGATTCACGGAAGTTCACGTCGTCTCGCATCACATCGTACAGGTGAATCTTGTCATACCTATGAACGATTTCCCCGTCCCGTCCGATGACGAAACATGTATTGGTCACCACCTTAGGAGCATCTGTCCGCACCATGACACTCCCGAGAACGATGCCGATTCCGTGTCGTCGCGCAGCGTCGCGAAACGTCTCCACGGTCCCGCTTTCGGCATCCGCCTCGGCATGTTCGAAGTCCTCTTCGCCATAGTACGAGAACATTTCCGGAAGACACGCGATATCCGTACCGGCATCCGCCGCCTCACCGAGAAAACCGAGCGCCTTTTCAACATTCGCATCTTTATCCACCCCCGCATCCGTCTGTATGAGTGAAATTTTCATAGCAAGGAAATATCCGTACCTAATTTGAAAAAAATGAACTGAACCGCCCTTCCGAAATATCCTTCCGTACGGAATCAGCAGAAAATACGGTTCCGTTCATACACGTATATATCCCTTCCGGAAGATTTTTCGATTCCGCGATCGCAAACCCGAGGTTGAACCCGGCATCCGTCGGAGTGACACCGGCAAGCGGAATCATGGAACCGACGATAATGACGGTCTTGCCGATATCCCCAAGGTTTTCCTTGAGATATCGGGCGGTCTCGGGAATGGTGTACGTCCCATGCGTGATGATAATTCTCCGCGCGGCACTTCCTGAAACGGCTTCGAGTATGTTCCGGCGATCCGACTCATCAAGTTCCCGACTGTCCTTCATGCATACCTCGGTAAAGACACACTCGTCATATGTCTTGATAAGCTTCATGAACTGCGGAATGAACGAGTGTTCGAGTGGTGTCACCGAATCCTTGATACCGTCATAGTACGAGTCGATCGTCCCGCCCGTCATGATGAAATGAAGCGTATCGTTCCCGTTCATAACTTCGACATTATGATTTACATATACCTATATTCCCCGCACAAACCACACCTCCAGTATATCCTATGAAACGGTTCATGCCGAACCCCACCGATTTTCTCGCTGACACTCTTCATTTATACCGTATCTCTTTCCGCACTACCATATTACGTACTTTGGTAGTACACTCGTGGTTTATCAGTTAAATATCACAAAAACTATTTTCATCAAAAAATGAGGGCTTGAACAAGCCTTCTTTAACGTCATTTTTTGATTTCAAAAAAACCGGTCCGAACGCAGATGCGCCGAACCGGATACTGCAACAGTTACGACAATGGACACTGAATCACGTATGTTAATTCGTTTCGCTCAGTTTCCTTTCCTGTTTGATGAACTCAAATATGAACGGAACGCAGACCGCACTCACCATAAGCATAGTCGCCGCGGTGACAAGTGAAACATAATTAGGATTCGAAAGAATCGCACTCCCCTCGCCATTGAGCGAAGGAAGCAGAAAGAACGAAAACGGGGCAAGCGCGACGAGAAGGACCGGCTTTGCGAAGGCACACCATGAAGCGCTTTCCATAAACGGTTTTTTCTCGGATCCGACCCGCACGATCGCTGGCGAGCAGACTATCAACACGCCACCGGCAACCGCAAAGAGGGCCGGCATGCTGAAAACGATGGACGATGCCTGACTCCAGGAAACGACCGTTCCCCATACGCCGAAAAGCGCATAGAGGAATCCGATGACGCAGAAGTCGACGATTTCCAACACCTTGTCGGAAACGGCACCGCTCGGTTTTTTCAGAAACCATGATACCGGAACCATAACCAGACTGAAAGACATAATGTTCAGACGTACGTCGGAGAAACCGACCGCACTCGAGAAGTATCCGATAACGACAGCGAAGAGAACGAAAAATACGGCTGCACCGGCATTTAGCTTGGTCAATGGCCATCCGAGCTTTATCCTGGTGTACCATATCCGCCAGGCCGTAAACGCGAAAAGCGATGCGAGTGTCAATGGTAAAACCCAAGCCGCTGGATTGCCGGTACGAACACTGAAAAGGGCCGCGAAACAATATATGATGATAACGAGCGGCAGCGATATCTTCAGTTCTCCCTGATAAGGAAACGTGTTCGTAAGATTCGAATGAGTCATGATGAGCCACCTCCCGTGGCGTACCTGTTGGTTGATGGAAATGAACTACGGGGTGAGCATAACAAAAATAGCATCCGCCCACAAGGTCCCGAATTGAGACACAATTAATGTAACTATTGACCGAATCAATGAGACATCCAGAATGTAATGTTCCTAATCATTGGACGTTACATTCAATATGATGAGCAAACAAGCAAGAATCGAGTATGTCAGGGAGATTAAACCGGCATATTTGAAGACGTTGAGACGAGAAAAGACTGAAAAACTCGATGAGGCAGTATGTCTCACTGAATACAACTGGAGCTACCTCATCCGGCTTCTGTCCCCGAAGACAGATCTAGTGAAGCGTGAGCGGGCCGGGAAACGGGCTGGGAGGAGGTGGAGATACGACGCGAGGCTGATCCTTGTTCTCACCAAGATTTGGACGCTCCTTGACTATCCCTGCGGGCTTAGATTGAAAGCAGTGCTTCCTGAGATGATTGATACCCTCAGGCGATGCAAAGAGATTGAATTGAGCGATGAAGAAGAAACGACACTTCTCAAGATCTCTTCACGAACGATCGATCGGAGGCTGAAGCGGGAGAAGGAAGTACAGAAGATTAGAAACAAGAAAGGATTCTGTACGACGAAACCAGGAACGTTGAAATCAAAAATTCCCCTGCGAAGAGGACATGAGTGGGAGGAGGATGTCCCAGGGTTCCTTGAGATCGATACGGTGGCGCATAATGGCGGAGACCCCTCTGGAATGTTCGTTTATACGCTCAATACCACGGATATCTACTCGGGGTGGACGGAAAGCGTTGCGTGCCTCGGAAAGAGCCAGTATGCTGTGATTGAGACGGGGTTCAAGGGAACCCTCGTTCCAGATTTTCCGTTTTCAGTGCGAGGTGTCGACGGAGACAGCGGAGGAGAAATCATTAACGAACTCTTGTACCGGTATTGTCAGGAGAACGGGATTGTTTTCACTCGTTCCCGTCCGTATCATTCCAATGACGGCTGCCATATCGAGGAGAAAAATTGGACACATGTTCGGAAGATCATCGGATATGGTCGGCTGGAAACGGAAGAGGAAGTATCAGCACTCAATGATCTGTATCGGAATGAGCTTCGTCTCTATCTGAATTTCTTCCAACCGCACATGAAGTGCGTCAAAAAGGAATTCACTGGCAAGCGTGCAAAACGAATGTATGAGATCAAGACACCATACCGGTGGCTCATTGAATCGGATGATATTTCAGAAGAACGGAAGAAATCGCTCCGAGAATACTACGAGAGACTGAATCCTGTTCTGTTGAAGGATGTGATTGAGAAGAAATTGTCGGCAATCGGAAAACTTTCAAGAAATTTAACCATGGAACCCCGATGATTTCCTTACATTCCTGAATGTCTCAACGAAAGGGCTTCACTTACATTTCTTAATGTCTCAATGCGGGTCCCTCCAAAACGGGGGAAACAGACAGTCGACCGTCTGTTTCTTGTATCAGCACGCCTTTACTGCCATATTATACCGAAATAACTTGATGTGTTATTTATTGCTACCGGAGGAGTTCGCCCCGCGAATGCCGGGGCGAACTCCTGAACGTAACAGTGATTCAGTTAATTTGGTATTACGTACTATGGCAGCAGGGTTATCTTGTACGATCGATATATCGTGCAAATCGAATTTCGATAAAAAAAGAAAGCTTGGACAAGCCTTCTTTAACATCGTTTTTTGATTTCAGGAAAAACCGAAAAAAACCACCGAAGTCGGTGACTCCACCGTGGGGACAGAAGGAGCTTTTCAAGATAACATCACTTCGCCAAGGCGCTCACCGCCAGGCCGATGTAATACGGCCACAAAACGATCGCGAGCACTCCCTGCCAGAAACCAAGATGCAGAAAACCGATCGAGAACAGCCATCCGGCAAACCAGGAGAAGGCCGTGAACCCGTGTTGTTCTACCTTTATCTTTTCCATACGCGTACGGATAACGGATAACCGGAGCGATGCTCCGACATCATTTTCCCACCGACTGGGACGGCTGTAAAGAATCCGTCAAGACTCTTCTGGAAACAAAAAAGGCGAAGCCATTAATGCTTCGCCAACCAATCATGCGTCATAATTCAGTGGCACCTGCGACCGTAACTTGTTCCATAGTCGCCATCGTCACCACTCCACTGTTCCGGCAACAGGAGTCCGGTTTTATCTTTTGAACAACCGCCTACAAACGGAGGGGCTTTGCATTTTTCGCAAAAACAGATACCGGTTTTTTCCCAGTCAGACCATCCGGCAGCCCGCCAGTTCATCATGCTGATTGCTTCCATGGCATCCGGATCCAAACCGAAACGCCTATAGCTCGCCCGTACCACAACGATACTCGGAATCTTTCTCATCTCATGACCGAGAGACCCGAGCAACCGGTCACTCGCCACGATACAACATCGCATCGCATATCTGAGACGCGCCTGCAGCTCATACTCTCCGATCCGATCGCCGTACCGGTCAAGCAGTGCGGTGGCACCGTCATACAGCGCTTCATAAAACGAATACCGTATGCTGACTCGAAGGAGTGCTTCATAGACGAGCGAGGCATCCCGTAGAATAGCCCTTCTTTCATAGTCATCCGCATCGTGCGGAATATATTTCCGAATCTCTTCTTTGAACAGGACAAGTGCCGAAGTAACGCGGGGCACGATCGTGCCCCTTCCGTATATGATCAATGATGAGCTCATACGCCTCCCTGAAAACTGTTAAACAGCCATGCCGACAGTGCCAACACTCTATCGCGTCCAAACCGAAAAATCAACCCTTATACCCGACCATATTCAGGAAAAACCACGTCAAACCGACAAAAATCGTTTCGATCAAAAAAGAAGGCTTATCAAGGCCTTCTTTTTCATTCAAAACTGATTTCATACAAAAATGACGGTTCACCGCTTTTTCCGATCAGTCACCCAAAGCACGAAGAACCGCTTCCACGTCATCAGGATTCCTGGTGACTTCGATACACGGGAAACCGTATCGCTCCGCCTCAGCCTTGAGCGCGCGACCGAACGCGAGCGACCATTCGACTTCCTTTTCTTTGACGTCGTCGGGATATGCTTTCGCATCGTCCCACAATCCGCGCGAGAAGACGACCTCCCGGATCCGGTCCGCGTCCTCATCGACGAGAAAGACGGCCCTGATATCCCGGTCGTCCCCGAAGTCCTGTGCGACCAGATGAGGAAGGATATGCACCCCCTCGACGATGAACCGGCCGTGCCACGGATATTCGTCCTCAATGAATTTCTTCACGCCCGCCCAAACCACCTCACCCTGTTTCATTTCCATGTCCGCGATCTCCTCGGCGGAAAATTCCGTGAGAAACCGCTCGGCCGTATATCCCTCCGGATCGAACAGCGTCGGCATATCTTCGCGTCGTGCCACGGAGCGCATGATGTCGCGTAACTGGTCGGTCGAGATCCACGGGATGTCGAGCCGCTTCGCGAGCAGTTTGGCCAATGTGGATTTCCCCACCGTCGGCGCCCCACCGATGAGTATGATATTGCGTCCCGTTTCTTGTCGCATATGATTACTGTCAGTTCTTTACCCGACCCAACATACATATTATACCGCAGATCTCCCATCCATGCGCGGTGGCATCTCACATGGTACCGACATACAAACACGACACACAAATATCATTGACACATGGTCTATGATAAGCTACGATACGGTTTCTTTTCCAATCATCTAACCGAAAAGGAGGCACACGTGCAATTTACCATATCGGTAGTCGGCAACAAAGGTGTCGAACTGAAACATTTTCCCTTCGAGGCAAGCTTCTGGAAGACCGTCGAGGAGATGGTCGAAGAGATGGGATTGAAAGGTCACATCGACAGCGGACGGAAGACCTGTCGGATCGTGGAAATCCGCGTGTTCGTCCACGAAGAACCGTTCCTGGTCGCACGTCTCGTGGACGACTTTCCGACGGATCGCTTTCAGAAAAACGATCCGGGATGGGCAAAAGGCTGGAACTATGTCTTTTCCTTCCCGAAGCCGGTCACATGACATGACGAGTCGTAGAAACCGCGGCATGAACGAACACGATGAGGCTAACCGATCAAACGGAAGCCTCTTTTTTTATTTCTGAAAACGTTCCCGACACCGACATCCGGATCTCCCTGTCCGGATACCCGGTGTATTTCCGTTTACACTTCCAATAGTTTCTTCTCGCCATCCTCAATAATGATCGCCTGTGAATCATTGAGCCGGACCAATGTTCGACCCTTTCCATAATCCCTTTCCGCCCGCTCCAGATACGGGAGATACTCCGGACGGTCGGCATGCGGCAAGACGACGAAATCGACGAGTCCGAGCCCTTCGTACGAGGCCAGCGTTTTCCCAGAGTCCCCTTCCTCATATATCTTGTCCACCTCGATATCGGGGCCCGCGAGAAGCGACCCGGCACTCGATCCGACATATATTTTTCCTGCCCGCACAAGCTTCCGGACGATGTCTATGAATCCGCTCAGTTGCGCCTGCTCCAGTAAATATGAAGTATTCCCACCGGCAACGAAGATGATATCCGACTCTGAAAGACGCTTTCTCAGGACTTCTCCGTGACAGGTCTTCAAATCGACATCTTCGACACGGAATCCGAGCCGGATAAGCGCAGTTCGATCATCCTCAACCCACGGATGTGGATCATAGATATCGCTCGCCGTCGGAATGAACGCCACCCGAGTCTCGGCAGCCGGCTTCGGTAAAAACGGCACGAGCCTGTTGATCGTCTTCGCCGCAGTCGATGTGAGATAGATGAGCATAAAAAGTTAGGGCATATTAATTGATTCCTCAAGCCCTTCCTAGGCGGGACCAGAAAAAAGGTCAAGTACATTTATTCCATCTTTCACCCCATTTTCCTCCCATATTCCCCCGTTGTAAAGCGGTCAAGTAAATCGACCCCTATTCATAAAACAACTCGTCGCTCTTCAAAAAATACGGCACGAGCTGACGGCCGTCAGCTCGTGCCATCATCGAAGCATCATCATAACAAGAAATTATAAGAGGTCAAGTGCGGTCATTCTTCCTCTTTCATCCCCATTTTCCTCCCATATTCCCCCGTTGTAAAGCGGATTTCGATACGATTGGGTTGACAGAACGAATTCATTGTTATATACTGCGCTATAATCTTTGCACTTAAACAACTTTCGAAGCCATCTCAACGGAGAGATAAATGAAATTAGAAAAACAGCCGAAAACGGCGGTCGAATACTGGGAAGCCATTGAATATTTTGGCGGGAAACAGTTTTGGACCGATCATGATCTCGCGGACGGACGGACATCGGACCCAGACGGACGATTGCCTGTAGCGTATATGAGCGAGTCCGAAATCCAGAACAAACTCGTCTGGGAAGTGTGCAAGAAATTCGGCATCATCCATCCGAAAGATATGCCGAAAACGGAGTTTGGCAAAATGCTTCCGAAGCCACCAAAAGGGGAAATCTATTACTGGGATTGGTACGGCATAATGCAAAACGTATTGCTGAGAAAAAAATTCAACGAGACGATCTGCTCGGCTTGTCCCTTCTGCAGGCATGTACCGAATGGATCCATCCCCTGCGAACTCTTCCGCGGGATCGGCACGTTGTACCATCTGTCGAACCCGACCGCCTGTGTCATCATGAACGAACGACAGTCATTGATGACACAGTCAGAATTCGAAAAGAAAGTACGCCGGATGCACGGGAAAAAGGCTCTCTGGCAATTCCAGAGGAAATATCGGAAGATGATGGAGGAAACTGATTCACAAAAACTCGACATTCAGGAGTCGACGAAGATTCCGGCGTAGTTGCAGAAGTGGCCTTGGCCACCATCGGATAGGTTCCTCGAACCTATCCGTTTTTTGACCTACCAATTTTTTGCTTCAATAAAGACATTATCAGACCATTGACTTAGTGACTGAAAAGGAGTATAATACGGGGTTATTTTACAAACCCTTATCTGGAGATGTCCATGCGTCTGAACATAGTAAAAGAACCCGGTGATACCAGTATCGCCATCGGAGACCGGATCAGCCTCACGGTCGTACGTACATTTCCCGAACTGGAAGATAGTCCGCTCATCTTCCAAACCCCGCTCCACCAAGAAATCATTATGCAGCGCGAGCTCCTTCTCACGTTAGGCGATACCTATCATGCGGATGTGATTGATGTTGAAGATACCAGATGCCCCCTAATAGTCGATGGCGTCGATTACAGCATTGTGGAAATTACCGTCGCGAACTTCATGATTGGCGCGTACAGTGAGGATATCGTTCTTCGCGGAGAACACCTGATCAAACAGGTCATCCTCGAAAATGCCGTCTACGAAGAAATGATACCCGTGACGGTCAGGGGACAGATGTACCGCTACGATTACGTTCCCGGTGGGATCGTAAATATAAAAGAGGTCTATGTCGGAGAATTCCTATTTTGCCAAATATTGGCATCAGATGAAGCAGTCAAAGGGACGATGACTGACAGTCTCAAAAAGTTCCTGCCGGAAATAAGTTTTCATGCCTATCTGGAACTCGGAACACTCGGATACGACGACTGGGAAACGATAAAACAGTTGTACAAATTTCCAGTCCGCCAAGGAAAAAAATATCAAATCGACTCCGGGGTCTGTTGAAGAAGCCAAAACGACTCCGGACAGCAAACGTTCATACGATTCATAGCGAAGCTCGCTCTGGATCGTATTTTTTTGTTCACACATCGGATTTGTATAAAGCAAAATACCAAATGATGGCGCCACACAAAAAACAAGCCTCCAGTAAAGCCTGGAGGTTCGAACTCATTTTCCGGTCGTACCTGCTTGGGCCGTTGACAGCTTGGGCCGATGCGGTTGACACTACAAAGAATATATGATTTTATAAAAGTCTAGTTGAAGTGAAAATGATATTTTACAAAGAACCAAAATGGGAAGGCTACTATGGATACTAAAGTATCGGATGGAAACG
>Ga0209697_10000213_pt1 | contig 94169 bp, 76 predicted proteins | sample AliMusrvi5mmetaG_FD_184115 | JGI IMG/M metagenome (GOLD analysis project Ga0209697, IMG submission 184115) | Freshwater lake bacterial and archeal communities from Alinen Mustajarvi, Finland, to study Microbial Dark Matter (Phase II) - Alinen... | ecosystem: Environmental > Aquatic > Freshwater...
GGATCTCCTGTTGGCCACAAGAAGGAAAAGGAGGATGAGGAAAAATATCAACGGAAGAACGGGAAAGGCGTCCGCTTTTTGGCCTTTGCGCTGGGCAACGGTTGTCCCGGTTCCCTTGTATTCGCCACGGGCTGCCGCCAGGATGGCCGCGACGCCACGGGTCACGCCGGCATTGAAATCACCGCTCCGAAAAGCCGGGCGCACCTCGTTGTCGAGAATCCGTTTGGCGAGGGCGTCCGGGATCACTGCTTCCAGCCCGTAGCCGACTTCGATCCGCATCTTGCGCGACTGCGGAAAGATAAAAAGAACGGCTCCGTTGTTCTTTTGTGCCTGTCCGACTCCCCACGATTCGGCCGTGCGCTGGGTGAAATCCTCCAATTGAAAATCTGCCGGAACATTCGGATAAGTGGCCACGAGGACTTGGTTGGAAGTGTCGCGCTCGAATTGTTTGAGCTGCGCGATCAATGCCCGCCGGGTCGGGACGCTCAGAATGCCCGCTTGGTCTTCCACGTATTCGGCGGGCTTGGGCGGCAGCTTGACAGCGGCAGAAACCGAAACCGCCGAACACAGGCAGGCAACCGCAATGCCCGCCGCAACCTTCCTCCGCCATGATCCACAGAATGCCACTTTCGTTTGTCCCTTTCCCTGTTATTTGGCGGGCCGGGGGGTGGCGCCAAACTGGAAATTCACTTCGGGCGCAACGTCCGCGCCGGCGCGCGCCGCAAAATACGGTCGGGGCGAAAATCCGAGGAGTCCGGCATAGAGGACGGTTGGCACCTGTCGGATCCTGGTATTGTAGCCTTGGGCGGTCTCATTGAATTTCCTGCGCTCGACAGCAATCCGGTTTTCGGTTCCCTCGAGTTGGGCCTGCAATTCTTGGAAGTTGGCATTGGCCTTCAGCTCGGGGTAGCGCTCGATTGTCACGAGCAGGCGGGAGAGGGCGCCGCCAAGCGCATCCTGCGACTGCTGGTATTTCTGAATGGTCGCGGGATCGTCCGGCGCCGAGGTGCGATCCCTTTGGATATTGGTGACCTGCTGGCGGGCTTTGATGACATCGGTGAGCGTGCTCTTCTCGAAGTTTGCCGCGCCCTCGACAGTTTTGACGAGATTCGGAATGAGGTCGGCGCGGCGCTGGTAGACATTTTCGACATCCGCCCAACTGCGATCCACCCCCTGCTTGAGGCCGACGAGATTGTTGTAGGATCCGCAGCCGCCGATGAGCAGGACAATCACAACGACAGCAAGCACCGCCAGAATCGAGAGGAAGACTTTCATGCCGGGCAGCCTAGCAGCCTGCCGGACTGAAAACGAGCGACAATTCGATCCTTTGCGATTTTTTTAAAAAAGCCCCGGGGATCGCAAACGAGATCCTCCGCGCGAGCGGCAGCGCAAAAATCCCCTTGGATTTTTCCCGGCATTTCGGACAGGATGCGCGCTCCTTGTCACCCGATGTCATTTCTTCTCGAACTGCCCGCCCGCCGGTTCGGCGGCTACATTTTTGATTGTGACGGCACGATTGCCGACACGATGCCAATCCATTTCCGCGCCTGGACGCGGGCGTTGACCGAGGCCGGCGGTCGGTTTCCCGAGGAGTTGTTCTACGAGTGGGGAGGCAAGCCGACCGATGTCATCGTCGCCCAGCTCAACGAGCGCTTCGGGCTCAGCTTGGATGTCGCCAAGACCGTGCGGCAAAAAGAGGACTACTATTTGCAGATGGTGCCCGGGGTGACCCCGGTCGAACCGGTGCTCGAAATTGCCCGTGCGATGCACGGCATGGTTCCGCTGGCGATCGCGTCCGGCGGGCACCGCGAGCTGGTCGAGGCCACGCTGAATGCTCTCGGGATTCTCTCCCTTTTCGATGCTGTCGTCTGCGCGGAAGATTACGTCCACGGGAAACCCGCTCCCGATCCGTTTCTGGAAGCCGCGCGGCAAATCGGCGTCGCTCCGGCCGACTGCATCGTCTTCGAGGACAGCCCGACCGGCATTCAGGCCGCCGAGGCCGCCGGAATGCAGCATGTCTTCGTCCCCACCGCCGGACTTCGGGTTAGGGAATAGCGGATCCGGGTTTTATCTTCCACGCTGGAATGGGTGATCCTGCGCCGACAAAAAGAGACAGAAGAATAAGGATCCCGGCGCAGTAACTGAAGAGCGTCAGGCCGAACTGGGTATCGGTGTATCGTTTGATGCTCATGCTGTGGACGAGCGCAACGGTGAGCGTGATGCCAAAGTTGTAGCTGAACAGCCAGAGCCCGAGCCAGAGGGGCGGGATGCCGCCGGCTTGCGGACTGCCTTTCCGGCCCCACAGAAACCCGGCGATCAGAAAGAGAAGAAGAATCGCGAGATAGGTGACGTCGATGATGTTCAGAAAAGCCGTCATCGCATCCACCTTGTAGGGTTGATCGGTGGCATGGACTCCGCTCAACGCAGCCAGGTAATCTTTCAACGGCTTCCATTCGCGGTAATTTTTCAGATAGTTCGGGTCGTTGAAAACCGCGGCGGAATCCACGTAATTCGTCCTGAGTTCCAGGGTCGATCCGGAGCGCGTGATCTTGCCGTCAAAACGGTAGAAAACGATGAGTTCGCGCAAGATTTTCCAGAGCATTTGGAAGGGCTGTCGTTGCCAGGACTGCACATAATAATGCCGGTAGAAGCGGTTGGCCCCGCCGGGCTGATGCCAAAAATACCGCAGGACATCGTCATCCGCTTTGCCATACATGAAATCGTCGGGATTGAACCCGAGGGTGCGGTAGGGTTTCCGGCATTTGCCCGAGAATCCCGCGCGCAATTCGTCCGCCGTGGAGAGAATGAGTTCGCGGGGAAAGGGCGGAATTCCGGGGACGGCGAGATCGTGACGGAGTTCGCGTTCGACCAAATCGGCATGCACGAAGAAAAGCTGCTGGTTGATCAGGGAGATGCGCTGGGGGTGGGACGAGGAGAGGATCGCTTCGGGAACAACGAAGAGGGCAAGTCCTGCCAGCGCTCCCGCCACTCCGGCCGCAAAGGGCACGAAACGCCATTTCCCCCGCGCACACGCAAGGACGATCAAAAAAGGGAGTCCGCCGCTTGCCAAAGCGAGCCCCCAGATCGGCTTCAAAACGTAGAGCCCGATCGAGACGAACGTCAGGAAGGCGCCCCACCAAATCGCGAGCGGCAGCGATCTGCGAACGAGCGCGCGATCAAGAAAACTCATCGCGCCGAACAGATGCAGGCCGATCAGAAACGGGTAGATGGCCTCCGGGCGCATCGAGTGTTCGAAAAAAACCGGATAGGCCGAGAAGAGAAGTCCCCAGACAAGGCCGAGCCCCAGAACAGCATGAGCGGCGGAGATTCTCCAATCCGACGGGAGAAAGGTTCGCAGGCGCAGCCAGGCCAGCCAGAAAAAAAGCCCTCCCGCCAGACCGAGAAGATGCTGCGCGACGGCAACGGACGTATAGGTTCCCGTGGACTTGAGCAGAAGCCAAAAAAATCCGGCATAAGGAAAATTCCGGTGGGAAGGCTCGTAACTTCCTTTGACAAGCATCGAGAGGGCCGGGCTGACATACCCGCCGGTATCTTTGTCCGTGATCGGAATCTGCGGGAGCGAAAACCGCAACCACGCGCCGAGAAGGAGGAGGCAAACCACGGCCGCCGCAAACCAGGGGCGGTAGCTGCCGGTTTCAAAGAAGTGACGGATGCGGGCGCGCGGGTTTTGATTTTCCATTAAGACAGATCCCCTCTCCCTGGCGGTGCGGCGGAAAGTTCCGATCCGCGGGCGGGCAGGCTGCCGATCATCAGGTTGCTGAGCGGTTCTTCCGGTTTGTCAATCACGTCGAGCACGAGCGCCTGCAGGAGGAGTTGGAAGCCGAGGACGATCGGAAGCATGGCGAGCGCGATCGTTCCGGCGGGGTTGTTGCCGCCGGTCGTGAGATTATCCGCCCACTTGATGGCACCGAATCCGGTTCCCCCGAGGAACAGCAATATTCCCGTGACGAGAAAGAGGGTGACCATGTTGATGTCGTAGATGAAATACCTCCACCACACCCGCTTCAGGAGGCCGAGGAAGAGTTTCTGTGGAAAAGTTAAGAGAGTTTTCAGCGGGTTGAGCGAGCTCGGCTCGTTGTCGTATCGTGCGGGGATCGGCACGTCGTGGGCGACCGCCCGGATGATGTTCAGTTGCACGAGGAGGCCGATTTCAAAAAAGTAACGTTTGTCCAGGCGTTCGAGATTCAGGATTTCAAGGGCTCCGCGGCGGATGGCAAGGTAGCCGTTGGTGGGATCCGAAATGTGCCAGAACCCGCTTGCGGCCTTGGCAAGGAACGTGAGACCGAAATTGCCGATCCGGCGCACCGCGGGCATCGCACCGAGCGCCGCAAGATCATAGAACCGGTTTGCCTTCGTAAAGTCGGCATGGCCCAGCAGGAGCGGCTCCACCAGGCGAGGCAGCCACTTGTGTTCCATCTGGCCGTCGCCGTCCATCTTGACAAAAATTTCCGCATCGGTCCGGAGGGCGGCGTGGAATCCGGTGACGACCGCGCCACCAACGCCCTGGTTCACCTTGTGGCGGAGCACACGCAACCGGGGGTCGGACACCGACGTTTCCAGATGATCGCCGGAAGATTCCGGACAGGCATCGTCAACGACAAAGACGTAATCCGCGACTTCCAGCGCATTGCGGACGACCGCGACAATGAAATCACGGACGCGGTAGCACGGGATGATGACCGCAATTTTTTGGCGCGGGGAGGAGAGGCTCTCAGGAGGCATTTTAAAAAAATTCGCGGTAGGGGAGGATGCGAAAACCCTCCTGAAGAGTCAAGTGCAGGCGGGCAAGCGTGCGGTGACGGTTGAAGTAGAGCAGGCGGTTCATCAGCGGGTTGCGGTGCACGCCGCGGTTCATGACGTGTTCCTGTGCGGTGTCGATGTCGTAGGGGTGGAAATACCCGAGGACCGGCTGACCGCTTTTCGCGCAGGCCCGGAACCGCCGGATCAGCCACGCGAACGGCAGGCAGCGGAAATACGTGCCCGCAGCGAACGGCACGTTCATCGGGCCGAACCGACCCATTGTCACCGGCAACTCGAGGACGCGACCGAAGCGCCGGGGGGCCGCGCCAAATCCCGGCCAGCCATACAGCGGATTCTTCGCGGCCAGCACCGAGCTGGAATACTCGAAGCCCAGCTCGCCAAGCACGTCATAGGCCCAGGCAGTCGAAGGCGTGAGGGAGAGGACGGGCGCACGAAATCCGGTGATCGCGGCAGACGGGGCCGCTGCGAGGATCGCCTTGCGGTTGCGTGCGAGATCTTCGCGCAGAACCTCCGGCGACATCTCGTCAAGCCGCCGGTGCGAATCGGTGTGGCACGCGAGCTCGTGGCCGGCATCGTGCAGCGCCCGGATCGCGGCCGGAAATTGGCGCGCGATTTCGCCAACGACGAAGAACGTCGCCTTTTGATCGCCCAGCCATTGGGCATAGCGGTTCAAAAGCTCGGGCAGCGGCGTGCGCCGGAACGGACGCCCCGGCGGATCGACATCGAACTCCTCGACGTCCACACTGAATAAAAAGACCGGGGCTTTGGTGCTCATTTCTGACAGACTTTTGAAATGACGGAATCGGTGGACATAAGATCGGTCGGATCAGCCGGATCGGTCAGATCCTGGCTGTGCCCTTGCATTCGGGGTAGCTGGTGCAGCCCCAGAACTGGGAGCCGGGGGTTTTGCCGGATTTGGCGGTGCGCAGTGCCATGAGCGAGCCGCATTGGGGGCACTGCGGGGGATGGGGAGCGGACGGATCAGGAGGATCGGGCGGATCTTGTCTCCTGCGGCGGAGCCGCTCGGTGGCGAGTTGCTCCGAGTAGCCACCCTCCTCGACGAAGGCGTTCTCCAGTGCCGCAATCTGGCGGTCGAGGAGGAAGTTGGCCTGGTGGATGAGGCAGATCGTGGCGTTGGCGCGGATGGCGGGATCTTCGGATTCCAGCCAACGGCTGTAGAGTGCCCAGCGTTCCGCATCGGAAAGATCCGGCAAATCAGGCCGATCCGACAGATCGGGCCGATCTTTCCGGAATGTGCGCGGCACGGCACGAACGGCCGATGCTGCCGGCCCCTCGGCGTCCCATTGGGGCAGATGCCGGTGGCGCAGGTAGTCCTCGTAGTCGAGCAGCAATTCGTCCAGGCTGGCGCGGGCCACGTTCACCAGGCGCAGTTCGGTCTGCGATGAGGTCGCGGACGCCCGGCTGCCTTCGGCGATGTTCTGCCGACCGGATCGCGCCGCTTGCACCATCTGATCCACGGTGCGGGATCGGGCATCGAGAAACTTTTCGCAGAACCACCAGGTCGCATCGTAAATGATCGTGGCCGTCTGGAAGCTTGCGGTCTTGCGGTAGCCGCCGCTGGGTCGCAGTTTCTTGTGGGGATCTTTCACTTGATCAGTGTTCTCTGTGATCTATGGTTAAACTGCTTTGGGAGAACGGACGGAATTCATAGCCCGCGGGCATTTCAAAGTCCGGGGCGGGGTTGGCAAAGACGAGTCCGACGAGGCTGTCGGCGCGGAAGGAAAGCCGAAGCCCGGCCGACTCGGCGCAGGTCATGGCGGCGTGGATCAAGCGCCAGGGCACCGGGACGAAAGTGATTCGGCGGCCTTGGCGCGAGGCGATCACGCGCACCAGATCACGGAAGAGGACGGCTCGCGGGTGGGCCGCGCTGAGAGGACTGGCCGGGAGTGCGAGCTGGCCGGTGGCCACGGCCAGGAGCAGGCGGGCGAGATCGCCGTCGTGCGCCAGGTATTGGGGAAAAGCCCCGAGGCCGATCATGGGAAGAAGGGGCGTCAGCCGCACGGCCCGGCAAAGCGTGGCGAAGAGACCGCCCGGAGGATCGCCGTAGATGAGCCCCGGGCGGATCGCCGCGCATCCGGCTTTCAAGACTTCTTTTTCGACAGTCAGTTTCGCCCGTCCGTAAAGCGATTGGCAGCCATCGTAGGAACTCATGGAGGAAATGAAAACAAACCGTGCCCGCCGCGAAAGCGTTTCGCGCATGAGATCCAGAGTTCCCTCGACATTGATCCGCCGGATTTCCTCCCATCCGCGTGCCCGGAAATCGTAGGCGCAGTGAACAACCGCCTCAATGCCGTCCCAATCGAGAGCCTTCAAGTTGCCGCCGAGTTCATAGCGCGAACCGGCTTCGGCACCGCGATGCCAGGCGTTCACCGTGCGGCCCTGCCCGCGAAAATGACGCGCAAGTGTCGAGCCGAGGTAGCCCCGTGCGCCGGTGATCGCAATGCGGGGAGTCATAACACTTCCGGAAAAGAGACCGGCTCTTCGCTGTGCGGGGAGAGCGTCATTCGGGCCGCAAGGCGGATTGCCGCGATCATGCTGTCCGGGCGGGCGATCCCTTTGCCGGCGATGTCGAAGGCGGTGCCATGATCCGGGCTTGTGCGCACGAACGGCAGGCCGAGCGTGACATTCACTCCCTCGTCAAATGCGTGAAGTTTGAGGGGGATCAACCCCTGATCGTGATACATGCAAAGCACGCCGTCGAACCCGCCATTTGCCGCGCGGTGGAAGACGGTATCCGACGGATGCGGACCGGAAAACTCCGCCACGCCGGAGAGGCGAAGGTCGGCCACCGCAGGCGCGATGATCCCGATCTCCTCGCGCCCGATATCCCCGTTCTCGCCGGCGTGCGGGTTGAACCCCGCCACGGCAATCCGCGGACGCACGGTTCCGAGCCGTCGGAGGAATCCGGCGAGAAGAAGTCCGATGCGGACGATTTCGGGACGGCTCAAAAGGTTCGCAACATCCCGCAATGGCACATGAACTGTCACCAACGCCACGGTCAGTGCCCCACCCGTCAGGCACATGGCAAAATTTTCGACCCCCGCGCGGGCGGCGAAGAATTCCGTCTGCCCCGGAAATTCATAGCCGACCGCGTGCAGGGCATTTTTGGAAACCGGTCCCGTGACCACGGCCCGCCATTTTCCCGAGCGCAGGCTGGCGGCGGCCGATTCCAAAGCCTCCGCCGCCGCACGCGCGCCCGCCGGAGTCGGACGTCCGGGAACATGGCCCGCCATTTCGCCCGCAACCTCGTAACGAAACTCCGGCGGAAGCCTCCCGGAATCGAGCGCGGCACGGATCACCTCGGGTCCGATCCCCGACGGATCGCCGGAGGTGATTCCGATCACCGGATGGCTGCCATCAAACCGGGGTGCGGCAAACTTCCCGCGAACGCGCTTTTTGATTGGCCCAACCATCGGGTGATGATGTCACGCGGCGGCGCGGATGGGAATCACGTTCTTGGGACGGAGTGCCTCCCGGACGGAACCCCAGGACTTCGGGGCGCGCCAAATACCGCGCCACGGGGATTGACCTTCCCAAAGGCATCCCGCATCATCCGCCGATGCAAATTCAAAAACCGGAACACTCCGCATGGGTCGCAAGAAAAAATCCGTAGCGGCGGCGAAGCCAGCGGCGCCTGTCGGTTCTTCGAGCCGCGCCGGTTTGGTCTGCCTGATTCTCTGCATTCTTTTTTCGTCGGGCTGGGCACTTTTTCACGCCTACACGACCGACCGCCATTTTTCGATCATTTGCGCGCGTTTCGATCCCGCGCAGGGGACCTCCGCCTTTCCCTCGCCGGTCATCCTCCGTGAGATGGCGCTCGACGGCTACGTTTGGAACCGCCTCGCCTCGCATCTGGGAGAGGACGGGCGGCTGCGCATGCGCGCGACGGATTTCGACAATGCCCCCACCGGTCGCGAGGTGCATTGGAATTCGGGCTTTGCATGGTATTTGCGCGGGTTGGGCCTGCTCAGGCAGTCCGTGGTGCCGCAGGAATCTCTGCGCACGTGCGTGGCGAGGATGTCGATCTGGGCAAACCCGATCCTCATCGCGCTTTTGATCCCCCTTCTGGCAGGGCTCACGGCTTGGAGGTTCGGATGGCTGGCGGGCTCAACAATCGCCATTGGCGTGATCGCCGCGCCGGGATTTTACGAGGGCTTTTTGCCGGCTTATCCCGACCACCACGGGCTGATCGCCGCGGCGTTGCTGGGAACGATTCTCGGTATTGTTTGGGCGGGTGCCGGCTGGGTGAAACCCGGAGCCTCCCCCCGCGATCTGCTTCCCGGCGACCTGCGGACAGCGCGGCAGGGAATGTGGATCTCGGCGCTCTTTGGGGCGGCGGGTTTCTGGATCTCGGCCATCTCCCAAGCCATGATCATGGCCGGCATCGGTGTGGGTGCCCTGCTTGCCGCATGGGTCTTTGCCAGCGGCCTGAAAAAACAGGAAAAGGCGTGCTTTCATCCCGAACTTTGGAAGCTCTGGGGGCGCGTCGGCGCGCTGGCCACGCTCGGATTCTACCTGCTGGAATATTTTCCATCCGCCCCGGTATTGCGTCTGGAGGTGAACCACCCGCTCTACGCGATCGCCTGGTGGGGAGGGGCCGCCTTGATCGTTGTCCTTGGACGCTGGCTCTCCGACCGGGGAGAAAAAGAAAATCTTTTGCGCTGGCAATCCCTGATTCTTCCGATCCTCGCGGTTTCGCTTCTTCCCGCATGTGTCCTTTTCTTCGGACAAAAGGTGCATGTCGGCATGGATCCGTTCATGAATTGTCTGGCCACTTATGTCGCCGAAGTCAAACCCCTGCTCTGGCGGTTCCAGACAAAAACCCTGACCTTCGAAACGGCGTTCGGTTACTTTCCGGCGATCACGCTGGCTGCGCTCGTGGCGCTGTTTTTCGGTCGGATCCCGCGCTCCGCCCGCACCCAGCTTCTTTTCCTGCTCGCGCCGGTTTTTGTGATCACCGCCTTGCAGTTTTATCAAACCCGCTGGGGCATGCTCTCGAGTCCGGCGTATATCATCCTCGCGGCCCTGCTGCTGCCCGTGCTTTGGGATCTTCTGTCGGGTTCCCGGGGAAACCGGTTCCTCCGGGCGGGCGGCACTCTGGCCCTGGCGGTTTTTTTCCTGAGCGTGCCCTACCGGAACTTCAAACCCGAGGTTCTGCTCGCTCTCTCCGATCCGGCCAAGCAATCCCCCAACCCAACCGAGGGTCTCCACCTCGTGATGCGCGATATTGCCGAGGCGATCCGGCGCGATGCGGATGGCAAACCGGTTGTCCTGCTCAGCAGCCCGAACTCCTCGACCCTCATCGGATACATGGGCGACTTCCACACGATCGGCACCCTCTACTGGGAAAATGCCGCCGGGTTGAAGACCGCCGCCGCGATGCTTTGCGCCCAGGGCGATGAAGACGCCCTCAAACAACTCCAGGCAAAAGGCGTCACCCACGTCGCCCTCATCTCGTGGGAAAATTTCATCGAGCCGTATTTTCACATCCTCCAGGGGATCCGGCCCAATGCCGACACGCTGGAAAACGCGTTCGGCCATCGGGCGCTTTTCCAGAACATCATTCCCGCCTGGGCCCGGCCGATCCCGTATCCCCCAAATCCCGTCACCAAACAGCTCGGACTCAAAATCCTCCTCCTCGCCGTCGTCCCCAACCAGTCGCCGATCGAGGCCAAATTCCATCTCGCGGAATTCCTGATCGCTCAAAACGAACTGCCCGCCGCCGAAACCCAGCTCAAAGAAATTCTCGCGGCTTCCCCCGGAAGCGACAAGCCCCGCTCGGTCTTGGCCCGTCTTCTGGCTGCCACGGATCGTCCGGACGAAGGCGTGAAGGAGATGCAGCGCGTCTTTGAAACCGCACCCGGAGAAGCCCGCGCCGCGCTGGCTCTCGACCTTGCCGGTCTCCTGATCCAAAAGAAGAATCCGGCCGCCGCGATTGCCCTCATCGAGTCGGCGAAAGTCACCGTCTTTACCGCCCCCCAGCTCGCAAATGTCCATGCATGGCTGCTCGCCACCGCCATCGACCCGAAAGTCCGAAACTCCACGGCGGCACTGGCCATCCTCGATACGCTGGAAAAGGCGGGCGTCACCGACAAGGTTCCCTACGAGGACACCAAATCCGCCGCCCTCGCCGCTGCCGGCCGCTACGACGAAGCCATCGCCATCGAGGAAACCCTCCTCGCCAAACAAATAGCGAACCGCCAGCAGGAAAATGCCGCCATTACCCAAAAACGCCTCGAACACTATCGCGCCCGCCAGCCGTGGATCGAAGAATGAGCCGCCCGGCAGGCTTCTTTGATCTCGCGGATCTGCGGCCGCCCACAAAAAGTTCTGCCGGCAAAGTTTTTTCCCTTGGGCAACCCGGCTCCCGGGAGGGGGAAGAAAATCATAAATTCCTATCGCATCGCGCCACGGGTCTGCATTACCCTCCCCGGCTCACGACATGCTGGACGAAGAACAAAAATCCGATCTTCAAAAGCGAGGGATCTTTGTTACCTCGTTTGAGGATCTCTACAACTGGGGCCGCAAGAACTCGCTGTGGCCGCTGCAGTTCGGGCTGGCGTGTTGCGCGATCGAGATGATTGCCGCCGCCGCCGCGCGGTTTGACATGGCGAGGTTCGGAGCCGAAGTCTTCCGTCCCTCGCCCCGGCAGGCCGATCTCATGATCATCGCGGGCACCGTGACCAAGAAGATGGCCCCCATGGTCGTGCGCCTCTACAACCAGATGGCCGAACCGAAATATGTGATCGCGATGGGCGCGTGCGCGATTTCCGGCGGCCCGTTCAAGGAAGGCTACAACGTGCTCAAGGGAATCGACCGGTATATTCCGGTGGACGTGGCGATCCCGGGCTGTCCGCCCCGCCCCGAGGCCCTTCTCGAGGGGCTCATCAAACTTCAGGAAAAAATTGCGAACCAGACGCTGTTCGGCCCGAACCGCGCGCGGCATGCGGATACCGCCGATGCGGCCGACTACCCGGTTCCCGCCTACGGGGCGCACGACCTGGAGCCTCCATCGAACCCCGCCGTTTTTCACCCGGAACCCGTGACACGCGAGGAATGATTACCGACGTTCTTGAAAAAATTCATTCCCGGTTTCCCGGAGTCCGTGTCGAGCTGGTGAACAACCCGGGCCCGAGTGCGCAACATTCCCTGCTGGTCGATGCGAAGGATGCGCGGGCCGTTGCCGGGTTCCTCCGCGACGAACTTCATTTCGACTTTGCCTCGAACGTGAGCGGCGTTGACTGGCCTCCGCGAAAAATCAAAGAAGCCGTCGTCCGGAAAGAGACCGTCGATGGCGTGGAAAAAGAAGTCAAAGAAACGGTCGAGCACGACGTGCCGGGCTGCCTCGAAGCGGTCTATCATCTTTATTCCGTGGCCAGGAAATGCGGTCCGATCACGCTGCGGATGCGCACCGGCGACCGTGACAAGAACGTGACGCTGCCTTCTCTGACGCCGGTTTGGAAGAGTGCGGATTTTCAGGAGCGCGAGGTCTTTGATCTTTTCGGCATCCGGTTTGAGGGGCACCCGGATCTCCGCCGCCTCCTGATGTGGGAGGAATATGCCGACCATCCGATGCGCAAGGACTTTGTGGCTCCCGACGATTTTGAATACGAGCCGACCCCCCATGATGAAATCTTGAAACGGGTGAAGGCCCGCGCCGCAACCACGGGGGAGGGCGCATGAGCGCTCTCGACTCGGTCGGTTCCGACGAAGCGCGCACACTCGACATTTCGCTCGGGCCGCAGCACCCCTCGACGCACGGGGTTTTCCGGATGAACGTGACGCTCGAAGGCGAGACGGTCGTGAAGCTCAAGCCGGTTTTCGGCTACCTGCACCGCAATCACGAGAAAATCGCCGAAAAAAATTCCTGGCTGGCCGCGATGCCGTATACCGACCGCCTCGACTACATCTGCCCGATCACCAACAACTGGGCGTATGCCTTCGCCGTCGAAAAGCTGGCCGGAATCGAAGTCGCCGAGCGCGCCGAATACCTCCGCGTCATCGTCGGCGAGCTGACCCGTCTGCAAAACCACGCCGCATTCCTGGGCTTCGTGCTCGGAGACATGGGCGCGTGGGGGTCGGCGCTGATGTATGCGTTCCGCGAACGTGAAAAAATCCTCGACCTGTTCGAGTCGCTCACCGGGGCCCGCATGATGTGCAATTACATGCGCTTCGGCGGATGCCGGTGCGATCTGCCGCCCGGCTGGATCGAGGCGGCCCTCAAGGTTGTCGATTATTTTCCGGCATTCCTCGACGAGATGGAAGCCCTGCTGACCGGCAACGAAATCCTCCTGGCCCGCCTGCAGGGCGTGGCCCCGCTCGGGGCCGCCCGCGCGATCAATGGCGGAATGTCCGGCCCCGTCCTCCGCGCCTCGGGCGTCGATTACGACATCCGCAAAGTCGATGGATACGGGATCTACAACCGCTTCAAATTCCGCGTGCCACGCGGCGAGGTCGGCGATTGCTACGACCGGTTCATGCTTCGCGTGATCGAGGCGCGCGAGTCGGTCGGGATTCTCAAGCAGGCGATCGCCGGTCTTCCCGGCGGTCCGATTGTCAACCCGAAGGCGAAGCAGCGCGGGTTCCGTCCGCCCGCGGGCGAGGCCTACGGCCGCATCGAATCCCCGAAGGGCGAGCTCGGCTTCTACCTCATCAGCGACGGGAGCGACCGGCCCTACCGATTCCGCATCCGCCCGCCCAGCCTCATCAACCTGACCCTGCTCGAAGAACTCTGCATCGGCACCAAGATCGCCGATGTGATGATCATCCTCGGCACGGTCGATATCGTTTTGGGAGAAGTTGACCGATGAACATTCCCGGATCCGGCATTTTCAAAGGCCTGGTCGTGACCGCCCGCAATTTTGTTGGCAGCTACTTTGAAAAGGATCGCCTGACGACCGAGCAATACCCGGAAGAGCGCCCGACGCTCCCGGAGAATGCCCGCAGCTTTCCGTTCCTTGTTTATGATGGCACCGATCCCGAGACCGGGATGCGCTGCGTCTCCTGCAAAATCTGCGAAAAAGAATGCCCGCCGCAGTGTATCTTTATCGTCCAGGATCGCGATGCCGCCGGCAAGGCGATCAAACGGCCGAAAGTTTTCAACATCGACATCGCGGTCTGCATGAGCTGCCAGATTTGCGTCGAAGTCTGCCCGTTTGAATCGATCCGCATGGACAATGCCTACGAGCTCAGCGCCTACGACCGGTTCAGCTCGCTCTTGCTCGACAAATCAAAACTTCTGAAATCCAACACATACTACCGGAGCATCCACCCGACGGAAGCCGCGGAGACCGACGGCCGGATCGAAGCCGACCGCCTGAAAAAGGAAGCCGCAGCAGCCGCCAAGGCCGCCGCCGCCCAAAAAGCCGCCGCAGAAAAAGCGGCCAAAGCTGTTGAAGCCGCGCCTGAGCTTCAAAAACCGGAGGCCTCCGCATGAACTTTTTCGCCCTTCCCGTCCATTTCGTCCAAGCTCCCAACGAACTGAAAGCCTGGTTCCTCAGCCTGCTTGCGAGCTTCGGCGTCCCGGCATGGCTGCTCGTCGTGATTTCCGCTGTCCTCGTCATCGGCACGATCATCGGCGTTTTCCTCGTGCTCTTTGCACTGACCTCGGTGCTGGAGCGCAAGATCCTCGCCCGCGTGCAAAACCGCTACGGCCCGAATCGCGTGGGGCCGTGCGGCCTCTTCCAGCCGGTCGCCGATGGCATCAAAATGATCACCAAGGAAGATCTCGTGCCCCGCAGCGCCGACAAGATCGTCCATTTCCTCGCGCCGGTCGTCATGATGGTTCCGGCCCTGATGGTGCTGGCGATCCTGCCTTACGGGCGCGACATGGTTCCGGCCGAACTGGATGCGGGCATCCTCTACTTCTTCGCCGTCGGCGCGGGAACCGAGGTCGCCGTCTTCATGGCGGGCTGGGGAAGCAACAACAAATACTCGGTCTTGGGCGCGATGCGTGCGATCGCCCAGATGGTCAGCTACGAACTGCCGCTCATCATCTCTGCGGTCGTCGTGGCGATGGTGACCGGATCGCTTGCCCCCTCGGCCATCGTGACCGCGCAGGGGGACTTCGCCTTCGGTTTTTTCCCCGGCTGGTATGTCTTCACGCCATGGGGCTTTGTCGCCTGCCTCCTCTTTTATATCGCGGCGCTGGCCGAGTCGAACCGGTGTCCGTTCGACCTGCCGGAAGGCGAATCCGAGCTGGTCGCCGGTCACCTCACCGAATATTCCGGCTTCAAATATGCCACATTTTTCATGGCGGAATACGTCGGCATGTTTGCGATCTGCGGGCTGCTGGTGACGCTCTTCCTCGGGGGCTGGCAGGCACCGCTGCCATTCCTGACCATCGTGCCGTCGTGGTGCTGGTTCTTTGGAAAAGTTGCCTTTGTCGCCTTCACGATGATCTGGGTTCGCGCCACGCTCCCCCGGATGCGCATCGACCACCTCATGACATTCGCGTGGAAATTCATGCTCCCGATGAGCTTCGCGGCATTCCTGGCCGCCGCCTGCTGGCACTATGCCGGTCGGGGCCCGCTCGCCTGGGCGCTCTCCGCCGTGATCGTCGGCGTGCCCTACCTCGTGCTCGGCAACCATTTCACCGCACGGTTTTCCGTGACGAACCGGCGCTACCAATTTTCCGAATGAACGAATTTCTCCAACGTCTCAACGCCCTTTCGTGGGATGCTTGCAGCCAATGGCTCGTGCTCATCCCGTCCGGAGTGATGTTGTTGGCGGCGGCGGCGGCCGCGGCCCTGCGCAACCTCATCCATGCCGCCCTCTGCCTCACCCTGAGCTTCATCGCGCTCGGCATCGTCTTTATCGCGCTGGGGGCCGAGTTTGTCGGCCTCGTCCAGCTTCTTGTCTATGTGGGCGCTGTTGCCATGCTCATCGTCTTCGCCATCCTGCTCACGCGACCGTCCGACTTGGCCGGCGCGAAGAGCCCGTTCGCCGGACTCGGTCCCGTCGGCGGGATTTTGACGGGTGCCGGGCTTCTCGTCGCCCTGCTCGCCTTTATTTTCTCAAGCCCGGTTGCAAAGACCGCCCTGCCGCCCGCGCCGGTTGCTCCCGTCGCAAAAATTGGCGAGCTGCTCATGGGAAGTTATATCGTGCCGCTTCAGGTCGTCGGGGTTCTGCTCACCGCCGCGCTCATCGGCGCGGCCGTCTTGGCCATGGAGGACAAACAACCATGACACTCCAGATTCTACTCGCCGTCTCCGCCGTGCTCTTCGCCTTCGGGCTTGTGGCCGCCCTCACCCGCCGGAATGCCATCATGGTTCTCATCGGCATCGAGCTGATGATGGGTGCGGGAAACCTGAACTTCATTGCGTTCTGGAGGTTCTCCGCGCATCCGGAGGCGCTTACCGGCATCCTGTTTGCCATCTTTTCGATCGCGGTTGCCGCCGCCGAAGCGGCGGTCGGGCTCGCGATTATCATCCTCGTCCACCGCCGGATCAAGAGCGCGAATGTGGACGACGCGAACCAGTTGAAAGGCTGACCGATGCATCTCGCTCTTCTCATCGCTCTGGTTCCGCTTTTGCCTTTGCTCGCAGCCGGTCTCACCTCGCTCCTCAGGCGCGAGCAGCGCGTGTTCGCCTCGACGCTGGTGATCGCCGCACAGTCGGTCTCCACGATCATCGCGCTCGGAGCGTTTCTGATCACGCTTCGCCACGGGTTTGTGCGGGAGACATTCGACTTCACCTGGCTCACGTTCGGCACCGCGAACCTTCAGCTCGGCCTGCTGCTCGATCCGCTCGGTGCGGGCATGGCGCTCATGGTGACCTTTGTGAGCCTGCTCATCTTCATCTACAGCCACGGGTATATGAAAGAAGACCGGAACTACACGCGGTTCTTCTGTTTCCTTTCGCTCTTCTCGGCGGCGATGCTCGGCGTTGTCCTCTCAAACAGCCTGCTCCTCACCTTCATCTGCTGGGAGCTGGTCGGCCTCGCGTCGTATCTGCTCATCGGCTTCTGGTTCCACAAGCCCTCCGCGGCAGCCGCCGCAAAAAAGGCATTCATCACGACGCGCGTCGGTGACATGGGATTCCTTCTGGGAATGCTCTGGCTCTACTCCGCCTCGGGAACGCTTCTGTTTTACGACAACGGCGCGGGCTGCCTGGAGGGGGCAGCTCTCACGGCGATGGCGACCAAGACAGCCTGCGTTGGATTGGCCGTCTCGAATTGCATCGCTCTCCTCATCTTCTGCGGTGCCGCCGGCAAGTCCGGCCAGTTTCCTCTCCACGTCTGGCTCCCGGACGCCATGGAAGGCCCGACGCCCGTCAGCGCGCTCATCCACGCGGCCACGATGGTGGCGGCCGGCGTCTTTCTCGTCGCCCGCGTCTTTCCGATTTTTTCCGCGGCAGGCGAAACCTCCGTCGCCCTCCAAACCGTGGCCTGGATCGGCGCGTTCACCGCGTTGTTTGCGGCCCTGATCGCGGTCGCGCAGACCGACATCAAGCGCATCCTCGCCTACTCGACGGTCTCGCAGCTCGGCTTCATGATGCTCGCGCTCGGCGTTGGCAGCGTTACGGCCGCCATGGTTCACCTGATTGCGCACGCGTTTTTCAAGGCGCTCCTTTTCATGGGCGCGGGCTCGGTCATTCACGGGGTGCACGAGGAACAGGACATCCGCAACATGGGCGGGATCCGGAAATATATGCCGGTCACATTCGTCACCTACGCGATCGGCATGATGGCGCTCTGCGGTGTGCCGTTCTTCTTCTCCGGGTTCTGGAGCAAGGACGCAATCCTGCACGAGGCGCACGGCTGGCCGGTTTCGCATTGGCCGTTTATCATGGCGGCAGCAGCGGCCTGCCTCACCGCGTTCTACATGACCCGCCAGATGTTCTATGTGTTCTTTGGAAAATATCGCGGCCACGCCCACCCGCACGAAAGCCCGGCGGTGATGACCGTGCCGCTGATGATCCTCGCGGCCTTTGCCGTGCTGCTTTCGATTCCCGCCACGCCCGCCTGGCCGTGGTTCGAGGGCTATGGAAAGGGGCATCCGGTCACACTGGCTTTCGAGAAACTCGTCGAACACGATTTTCTCTCGATCGCCGGGCTGTCGATCCTCATCGTCACCCTGGGCATCGGCATCGCATGGATGATCTACGGCAGGCGGCCGCTCTCGGCCACCGCGCCCGACCCGCTCGAATCATTCTGGGCACCGGGATTCAAGACGCTCGCGAACCGCTTCTATGTCGATGAACTCTACAATGCCACCGTCGTCCGCGCCCTCGCCGGGCTCGGCGTTTTGTTCGCCTGGTTCGACCGCCGGATTCTTGCCGGTGCGATCCGTGCTGCCGCCGGGATTTCCGTCACCTTCTCGAAGCTCGGCGACCTCTTCGAGAAATTCACGCTGAACCTCGGGTTCGATAGTTCCTGCGGCGGCCTGCGCGATTGCGGCAGCCTGTTCTCCGAATGGGAGTCCGGTCGCGTGCAGGGGTATCTGCGTTTTCTCGGCGTGGGGGTGGTCGTCCTTCTCGCCATAATCGGATGGTTGTTCACATGAACGCTTTGACCTTTCTCACCCTCACCCCGCTGCTCGGGGCCGCGCTGGTCGCTGCGGTGCCCTCGCGACATACCGGTTACATCCGCGCACTGGGCTTCGGGTTCATGCTTTCCGCGCTTTTCTCCGCGCTTGTTCTGGCCTTCAGCTACAATCGGGCACTTGGTGGCATCCAATTTGCCGAACGGCATGAATGGATCCACGAATTGGGCGTCCAGTATTTTCTGGGTGTGGATGGCTTGAGCGTGATGCTGATCTTGCTGACCGCGATTATCACTCCGTTTGCGCTGTTGGCGTCCGGCGGCACCCTCACGAAGCTGAACGTCGTGATGATGCTTCTTCTTGAGACCGCGCTCATCGGCACGTTCACCGCGCTGAATTTCATCCACTGGTTCCTCTTCTATGAATTGAGCCTCGTGCCGGCCTTTTTCATGATTCGTTCCGGAGGCGGAAAACCCGCCGCCGTGGCCGCGTTCCGGTTCTTTGTGTACACGTTGCTCGGCGGTCTTGCGATGCTCGTCGCCTTTCTGGCCATCCAACTGGCGACCGGAACCTTCGACTTGGTGAAGCTTGCGGCCTTCGGACATGCCGGGGCGATTGATGCCTTGTTGGTCGCGCGGTTCGGTTCACTCGGCTCTGGCGGGATTTGCCTTTTGGTTTTTGCGGGCATCTTCCTCGGTCTTGCGGTGAAAGTTCCCGTGGTGCCGTTTCACACCTGGCTGCCCGACGCGTATGCCGAGGCTCCCTCTCCGGTGTCCATGCTCCTCACCGGACTGATGTCGAAGATGGGCGTCTATGGGTTCCTTCGTCTTCTGCTCCCGCTCTTTCCCGTGCGGATGCAGGAACTGGCCACTCCGCTTCTCTGGCTCGCCCTCATCACAATTGTTTTTTCCGCCGTCGCCGCGCTCGCGCAGACCGATATCAAACGCCTCCTCGCCTATTCCTCGGTCAACCATCTCGGCTACTGCCTCCTCGGGATCTTCGCGTTTGCCGCCGTGCCGCACGGCCTGCCGAACGACCGCGCCGCCGCAATGGACGGCGTCATGCTCCAAATTTTCAACCACGGGCTCACGGCCTCCGCGCTCTTCTGCTTCGTGGCCTTCCTTGAGCGCCGGAGCGGCGGGCTTCGCGGGCTGGCCGACTTCGGCGGCCTGCGTACGGCGGCACCCGTCTTTGCCGGGCTCATGGGAATCGCGATCTTTTCCTCGCTCGGGCTTCCCGGCCTCAACGGATTTGTCGGCGAGTTCCTGATTTTCAAAGGCACGTTCGGGCTGGTTTGGTGGGCGGCGGCTGTGGCCGTGATCGGCCTTTTTGTCACCGCCGTCTTCCTGCTGAACCTGATCCAGAAAGTCTTCACCGGCCCGCTTTCCGCGCGCTGGGCAAAATTTCCGGATTTATCGGCCGGCGAGATCCTGACCGTCGCGCCGGTGATCGCGCTGCTTTTTGTGTTGGGCATTTTCCCGCAGGTACTCATCGCCCTCTTTAACAAGACCGTCTTTTTGCCATGATTCTGAACGCGACATTTCTCTCGGCATTTCTCGGTGTGGTACTCGTCCTGATCCTGCCGCGGCGGGCCGAACACTTTGCCCGCTGGATCGCTTTGCTCGCCGCGCTGGCCGGGCTTGCCTTCGCCTTGAAGGCCTTCGTCGGATACGACCAGTCGGCCGGAGCCCCGCATTTCCAGTATGTCACCCGGATCCCCTGGATCGACGCGCTGGGCATCTCGTTCTTCACGCAGGCCGATGGGATCAGCCTCATCCTGCTCGTGCTCACGGGTATCATCGCCATCGCGGGCGTCCTCTTCTCGTGGAATGTCACCCGGCGACCGCGCGCGTTTTTTGCGTTTTTCCTGACGATTATCGGTGGCGTCTATGGTGTCTTTCAGAGTTTCGACCTCTTCCTGCTATTCGTCTTCTACGAAATCGTGATCGTCCCGAAATATTTCCTGATTGCGGCGTGGGGATCGACGAACCGCGAGTATGGCGCGATGAAGCTCACGATTTTTTCGGTGGCCGGGAGCGCGCTTGTCCTGCTGGCGACGGTCGCCACGTATGCCGTCTCGGGCGTGCATTCGTTTGATTTGTTGGTGTTGGCCGATCATGCGCGCGTCGTCTTCCCGCCCGCATTCCAAATTTGGGCGTTTCCCGCGATGTTCCTCGGGTTTGCCGTGCTGGCGGGCATCTGGCCGTTCCACACGTGGGCGCCAACCGGTCACGTCGCGGCACCGACCGCCGTTTCGATGCTGCTCGCGGGCGTGGTCATGAAGCTCGGTTCCTACTCGGCCCTGCGCGTGGCCATGACGCTGTTCCCGCAAGGTCTCGAACAATGGCGCACCGTGATCGCCGTTCTCGCCACGATTGGAATTCTCTACGGAGCGCTCGTCGCTCTCGCCCAGCGCGATCTCAAATTTGTGGTCGGCTATTCGAGCGTAAACCACATGGGCTTTGTCCTCCTCGGCTTGGTGACGCTGAACACGATCGGACTCAGCGGAGCGGTTCTGCAGATGTTTTCGCACGGCATCATTGGCGGGCTTCTCTTCGCCGTTGTCGGCCGCATGATCTACGACCGCACGCACACCCGCGAGATCAGCGCGCTCGGCGCCATGGGGTTGTCCAAGGCACTGCCGTTTGCCGCGTTCACATTCACCGTGGCCTCGGTCGCCTCGATGGGGCTGCCGGGCTTCAGCGGGTTTATTGCCGAGTTCACCATCCTCAGCGGCTCGTGGAAGCCGTTTCCCCTCCTTCTCATCCCGACCGGCATCGGCGTGGTCGTCACCGTCGCCTTCACCTTGCGCGCACTCCAGCGCTCGTTTTTTGCCCCGAAGGAGGACGGCCCGCCAAATCCTGCCGCCCACCATCCGCCCTTTGATCCAATCACGCTGGCCGAGAAACTCGGCGCGTGCCTGCTCATGGCCACCACGCTGGGAGTCGGACTCTATCCAAAAATTCTTCTCGATCCCATCATGCACAGCTTCGGAAGTCCGTTGATGCACCAACTCATCCGGGAGGTCGCGTCCAAGTGAACGCCGAAGCCTACATCCACTTGCTCAAATTGCTCGCTCCGGAGGCGATCCTTGTCGTGACTGCGCTCGTCGTGCTCGGCCTCGGACTCTCGCCCTCCAGCGAACGGATGCGCCCGCTGTTGACACGGCTCACGCTTTTCGGCGGCCTTGTCGCGGCTTCGGTCTTGTATCTTTTTTCCAAGAACGCCTGCATCTTGAACGGCATGGTCGTGCTCGATCCGCTCGGACGCATCTTCAAGCTCGTCATCCTCGGACTGGGTCTCATCACCGTGATCTTCTCGGCCGCCTCGCCGGTTCGCCGACACTATGCCGAATACCTCGCGCTCATCCTTTTTTCAACCGTCGGCATGATGCTCCTCGCGGGAACCGAGGAACTGCTGATGATTTTCCTCGCGCTCGAGCTGACCAGCATTTCGCTCTACGTGCTTACCGCCTACCTCAAGGACAGCACGGCCTCGGCGGAAGCCGGGCTCAAGTATTTCCTGATCGGCGGGGTCTCGGCCGCCTTCCTGCTGTTCGGTCTCAGCCTCGTCTATGGAGTGGCCGGCACGACGAACCTCCGCGCGCTGGTTGCAATCTCCCCGGCACTTGCGGGAGATCCCCTGATGCTCGTCGGCATCGTTCTCACGCTTGTTGGCTTCGGGTTCAAAGTCGCCGCCGTTCCGTTCCACCTCTGGGCACCGGATGTTTATGAGGGAGCACCCACGCCGACGGCCGCACTGGTGGCCTCCGGATCGAAGGTCGCCGGATTCTTCATTCTCGCCAAGATGCTCGCCCTCGGTTTCGGGGCTTCAGTTGGCATGGCTGCCTGGTCGCAGTTCCGGCCCGGATGGCTGCCCGTTCTCGCTATCATGGCAGCCCTTTCGATCCTCCTTGGCAACCTGGCCGCCCTCGTGCAGTCGAACGTGAAGCGCCTCCTCGCCTACTCGGCCATCGCTCACAGCGGATATATGCTGCTCGGCCTGACCTCGGCAAGCGAGGCCGGTTTCACGGCCGTGCTCTTCTACGTCATCATCTATGCGCTGACGACGATCGGCGCATTCGGCGTCGTTTCGGTCGTCGAACGCCGCCGGGGCGGATCGCAATTGCAGGACTTCGACGGACTCCACAAGACCGCCCCGGGACTGGCCCTGTGCCTGCTCGTGTTTCTGATTTCCCTCGCGGGCATTCCGCCCCTTGCCGGATTTTTTGGAAAATTCTACATGTTTTCCGAAACCTTGGCCGCGTCGGGTAAAGGCGCGAATCCCTCCATGCTCTGGCTGGTCGTTCTCGCGATCGCGCTGAACGCCGTTTCGCTCTACTACTACCTGATCGTGCTCAAACATGTCTTCGTGGCGAAACCCGCCGAAGAAGAGCGCGTCAAAGCTCCCGCCTGCGGCCCGCTGATTGCCGCGCTGGCCCTGTCCGTCCTCCTGCTCGGCCTCTTCCCGAACGTGCTGCTTGAACCCCTCCGCGCCGCCGTGAAGAACTACACGTCCTCGCTCGTCCTGCCATGAACGCCATGAACGACTATCCGCTCCTGATTATCTTCCTCGCGATCGCCATCGTGTTTCCGCTGATCCCCCTCGCGCTCGCGTGGGCGTGGGGCGTTCTTTTCTCCCCCGCAAAGCCTGGGAAAGACAAAGGCGCCATCTACGAATGCGGCATCGCATCCACCGGCGCGGCGCAAATCCAGTTTCAGTCGCACTACTACCTCTACGCCCTCGTCTTTCTGATCTTCGACGTCGAAACAATTTTTCTTCTGCCATTTGCCGCCGCTTTTTTGAAGCTCCCACCGGCCGCCTTTTTGGCGTTGATGGTCTTTCTCCTCCTTCTCGTCGAAGGCCTCATTTGGGCATGGGCCAAGGGAATTTTGCGGTGGAAGTAAAAATGGAGAACCCGTTTGTGACAGGATTCGCATTCAAAATATAAACGATCGTGGAAATGTCCGACCATCCCTCCCTCCAAGACCTCAGGCAGGAATACTCCCGCGAACCGTTGCGGAAAGAGACTCTCGACCCCGATCCCGTCAAACAATTTCGAGCATGGTTCGAGGACGCGCGCACGGCCGGAATTCTTGAGCCCAACGCGATGACGCTCGGCACGGCGGATGCCGCCGGACGGGTTTCGTGCCGCACGGTTTTGCTGAAAGCTTATGACGACCGGGGGTTCGTCTTCTTTACCAACTACGGCAGCCGGAAGGCCCGGCAGATCGCTGAAAACCCGCGCGCAGCGGTTCTCTTTCCTTGGGTCACGCTGGCCCGCCAAGTCGAAATTGCCGGCCCGGTGGAAAAAATTTCCCCCGCAGAATCGCTGGCTTATTTTTTGAGCCGGCCGTTTGGGAGCCGTCTTGGCGCCTGGGTTTCCGATCAAAGCGGAGTGATCTCCTCGCGGCAGATCCTCCTGGCCAAATTCGAGGAACTCAAGCGCCGGTTCGCAAACGGCGATGTTCCGAAGCCGGAAGGCTGGGGAGGCTTTCGCCTCCTTCCCGAAACGTTCGAGTTTTGGCAGGGCGGACTCGACCGCCTCCATGACCGGTTTTTCTACCGGAAATCCGGCGGGCTCTGGACGATCACCCAACTGGCTCCGTAAGCGGCAGGTTCAGTAGCTCACGCCTTTTTGGCGTTCGTGTCCGAGGAGGCGGTCGATGTAGTCCTCCGGAGACAGCTTGAGCGGCACCGGACCGTCCGGTTCGCCCTTGATGAACTGCTGGACTTCGGGGTCGGGGTGGCTGCGGATTTCGTTCGGGGTTCCCTGGGCAATAATCGTGCCGGCGCGCCGACCGGCGCCGAGAACGATCATCTTCGTGCCGATGCGGAACGCGCTGACCATATCGTGCGTGACGACGACGGCGGTCATTTCCAACTTGCGCGTGAGATCGAGAGTGAGCCGGTCGATGACCGCCGTCATGATCGGATCAAGTCCGGAGGTCGGCTCGTCGCTGAAAAGGAGTTCGGGATCAAGGGCGACCGCACGGGCGAGCCCGACGCGCTTGCGCATGCCGCCGCTGATCTCCGCCGGCTTCATGTCTTCGAACCCGGTGAGACCGACGAGTTCGAGTTTCATCTTCACGACAAGATCGACAATTTCCGGATCCACCCGGCTGTTTTCGATGAGCGGCAGGGCGACGTTCTCCCCGACCGTCAGCGATTGGAGCAGCGCGCCAAACTGAAAATTCATACCGAATCGCAGCCGCAACTGTTCGAGTTCCGGGGCGGGCAGGGACGTGATTTCCCGGCCGAAGATTTTGATTGAGCCGGAGGTCGGCCGCATCGATCCGATAATGTGGCGCAGGAGCGTGCTTTTCCCGCAACCCGATCCGCCCATGATGATGAGGGTCTCGCCCTTATCAACCGAAAACGTCACGCCGTTGAGCACGGTGCGGGAACCGAACTTGCGGACGAGGTCGCGGATTTCGATGACAGGTTCCGCCATGGCCCTCAGAAAAAGAAGAACACCGCCGTAAGGATCGCGTTGGCCACAAGCATGGCCAGGATCGATGTGACCACCGACGAGGTGGTCGCCTGACCGACGCCTTCGGCTCCCCCGGTCACATTCAGCCCGGCCTGGCACGCGATCGTGATGATGAGCCAGGCGAAGACAACGCTCTTCACAATGCCCGAATACAGATCGACCGGATGGCTGGCATCCAGAAGCCGCTGCACGTAGGCCGCCGTATTCATGTCCAGCGCGTAGTGGCAGATCGTCCACCCGCCTGCCATCCCGATGTAATCGCCGAAAATTGTCAACACCGGCAGCATGATCATCATGGCCAGAAACCGGGGCACCACAAGAAAGCGCACCGGGTTGATGGCCATGACTTCCAGGGCTTCAATTTCCTCGCCCACCTTCATCGTTCCCAACTCGGCCGTAACCGCGGAACCGCTGCGGCCGATGACCACAACCCCGACGAGCAACGGACCAAGCTCGCTCAGGATGGTGATGGCAACCAAGTCCGGCACATAGGAGGCGGCACCCATGCGGGCGAGCTCCTGCGCCCCCACCATCGCGATCGTCAGGCCGATGCTCAGCGCGGTGAGCGCGGTCATCGGAAACGCCTGCACGCCGATCCGCACCATTTGGTGAAAAACAACGGACATCCGCACCGGCTTGCCTTTGAACGGTCCGACAAACAGCCAGTAGAGGATGCCGGCGTTCAGTCCAAAAAAACACCGCAGCTCGCCCCAAACCGTCATTTCGTTCTGAGGGCGCCCAATGCCTCTTCAGCGGAAAGACCGATCACAAAAAGTTCGTTGAGGCGAACCAGATCAAAAATCGTGCGCACCTTTTTTTGCAGACCGAACAAGGCCATCTTCCCCGCAAACGGCTCGCTCTCCCGCACATACTCGATCAACGTTGCCAACCCGCTCGAATCGATATAGGCAACCTCTGTGAAATCCAAGAGCAGGCACGGTTCCTTTGCCTTGGCACACGCCAGCAGGTTTGCACGCAGCTCCGGAGACGCCTGCAGATCGATTTCCCCCGAAATCTTGAGTGTTGTCAGTCCCTCTGCCGTCAGTTTTTCAATTTGCATGGGGATCGGACTTTCTTTGGTGGGATTACGTGAGCCGGTTGAACGACTCGCGGAGTTTTTCAACTGTCGTGAGGGCTTTGTCCGGGGCGGGAACCTCGCGGGTATTCGCCTCTTCCATTTCATTCAGCGTGTCGCGCCGGACATCATAGAACACGCCGAAGACACCGGGAAATGGACGTTCGGCAAGAACGAAGGCCTCGGACTCGCTTTCCACATTGTGCCCGTCGCCCACCTCCACAAACTCGCCCCCTTTGCTGTCCGATGCGCCGTTGAACGCTCCTTTATAAAACTGGATGCACTCCGAGAGCACTTCCAGGACACTGAACCCTTCATGCGCGGCCATGCGCTCGAGCATGCGGGTGAGATGCTTGGGATTGGCCGCGGAGGTGCGTGCGAAGAACGTCGCGCCCGAGCCGATGATCTGGCGTGCCGGATTGACCGGGGTGATGCGGGAGCCCCAGGGATCGGTCTTGGACCGGAATCCGACCGGCGAAGTCGGGGAGGTTTGTTTCTTGGTGAGACCGTAGACCTGATTGTTCAGAATAATGACATTCAGATTCACATTCTTCCGCGCGGCGTGATTGAGGTGGTTGCCTCCGATCGAGAAGGCGTCGCCGTCGCCGATAATCACAAAGGGAAAAAGGTCTGGCCGCGTCAGGCTCAGGCCGGTTGCAAAGGGAATGATGCGTCCGTGGATAAAATGAACACTGTGAGTGTTGATGAAATACGGGAACCGCGAGGAACAGCCGATCCCCGAGAGGGTGGCAATTTTTTCCTGCGGGTAGTTCCGATCCACGAGGAACTTTTGATACATGGCAAGAACGCCAAAATCTCCGCATCCGGGACACCAGGTCGGGTTGTCGGCCTTCAGTGCCTCGCGCTTCAAGGGTTCTTCGGGGGAGTTGATCTCTGGTGCGGTGTCGGTGGAAGTCTTCATGATTTAAATTTTGGCCGGCTTTTTGGCGGAGCCGGAAGAGACATCCAGTGTCTCTCGAACGCGTTGCAGAACCTCGCTCACCCGGAAGGTGAGGCCGTCGGTTTTTGTCACTCCCTGGATTTGAGGCAGACACGTTTCCGAGCGCAACAGCCTGCCGAGCTGACCACATCCGTTGACGCCCCCCTCGTTCAGTTCGACAACAAGAACATTGTCGTATGCGGCGAAGATTTCGGCAAGGCCGGGCGGAAGCGGATTCAGGTGGCGCAGGTGGACGGAGGCCAGCGGTTCTCCCGAGGCGAGGGATTGATCGACGGCCGCCCGGATCACTCCGCGCGTGGAACCCCACCCGACCAGAAGCGTTGTGGCATTCGTCGCTCCGTAAATCTCAGGGGACGGAAGCTCCGCGGCAAGACGCCGGATTTTTTCGCTCCGGCGGCGGGTCATTTTGACATGCATCTGTGGGTTGCCCGAGGGATTCCCATATTCGTCATGCTCAAGCCCGGTGATGGTCGGGTAGCGATCATCGACGACCCGCGTGCCCGGAGGCGCATGGTGAGTCGGGGCATCCAGCGGATAGGGTTTGTGGGATTTGCGAGCGGCCAAATCCAATGCCGACTCCTCGACAACCGCCTCAAAATCGGGATAGGAAAAGGCCTCGAGACGGGTTGCGAGAGCTTGGTCGGAGAGGACGATGACCGGGACGCTGAACCGCCTGGCGATCCGCGCGGCTTCAATCATGATATAAAAGCAGTCCTCGACGTTGGCCGCCGCGAGAACGACGCGGGGAGCGTCCCCGTGGCTTCCGGAAAGAGAAATCGAGAGGTCGGATTGTTCGACGTTGGTGGGAAGGCCTGTCGAAGGCCCTCCGCGCTGCACATCAATGATAACAAGAGGAATTTCGGCCATGACCGCAAACCCGAGGGCCTCGGTCTTGAGGGAAAGTCCCGGGCCGGAAGTTCCGGTGAGCGCGGGAACTCCGCCGTAGGCCGCCCCAATGGCCGCAGCAATGGCCGCCAACTCGTCCTCGGTCTGGAGGAAGGATCCGCCATAACGCGGCAACTCCCGGCGGAGAATCTCCATGACTTCCGTCCAAGGGGTGATGGGATAACCCGCGCCAAATCGGATGCCCCCCGCGATCGCCCCAAACGCCAGGGCCTGGTTCCCTGTCATCGTCACATTGGTGACATCGGATCCGGCCGGGATATCAAAATGAAAAAACGATCCGATGTCTCCGACCTGGTAGGCGTAGCCGGCTTCCAGCGCCAGAAGGTTATTGCGCACAACCGATTCGTCCTTGCTCCGGAACTGTTCCTTAACGAGGGCTTTCACCTTGTCATAATCCAGCCGGTAAACGCGGGTCAAAAGCCCGAGAAGAAAAATGTTTTTCCCCTTCTGTTTGCCCGTTCCTCCGACGGTTTCCACGGTCAGCGACGTCATGGGAACCGCCACGGGAGTGATCCGCCGTTGCCGCAGTTTGTCCAGATCGGGCTCCACATGCGCGTCGTCGTAGATCAGGACGCCGCCGTCGCGCAAACTCTCAAGATGGTTCTCGTAGGAGTGCTGGTAGAAGGCCACCAGCACATCCGCCATGTCGCCCGGAGTCAGGACTGAGGCCGTTCCCATGTGCACCTGGAAAATGGACGGCCCCCCGGAAATCGTTGACGGTATGGTCATGAACGTCATCACGTCCATATCGATCCGCCCGGCGATGCGGGCCAGCATGGTGCCAACGGACTGGATGCCGTCCTGGGAGTTTCCCGCGATGCGGATGACGCTGTTACTGATGGAACTTGGGTTGCTCATTGAGTCCCGGCGATATATGGAAATGCACGGGCTCCTGTCAAGCCTGGTTAAGCAAACCCTGATCCGCGCGTCAGCGCAATGAATGAAGGGATTCGACGCGGCCCGGCTTTGAATTTCCTTGCCGCCGGACGTGAACCGCGCGTAGTGTCTGCCGGACGTGCGCTGTCGCGCAAACGACGTTCGACGAAAACCGAATCCCGCAGGGTGCCCGCGGAAACAGTTTTTGTTTTCGTTGTCCCGGTGAAATGGCGCACGACACAACAATTCGGAAACAGACATTTATTTCAACCCTTTTGCCAGGGTAGCTCAGCGGTAGAGCAGGGGACTCATAAGCCCTTGGTCGGGAGTTCGATTCTCCCCTCTGGCACCAATACATTTTATGGCCAATACCAAATCCGCAGCAAAGAGCGCCCGCCAGAACGTGCGCCGAAGCGAACGCAACGCCAGCGAGCTGGCCTCACTCAAAACCGGGCAGAAGAAGCTCAACAAAGTGCTCGCCGACGGCAAAGCCGACGAGGCAAAAGCCGAATTCGTCAAGTTCTCCTCGGCACTCGATAAAGCCGCCAAGCGCGGGGTGATCCACGGCAATCTTGCGAACCGCAAAAAAAGCCGCATCTCCAAGGCGCTGGCCAAGAAAAAAGCCTGATCCTCGGGGCGGCGGATTTCGCCGTTCATAAAGCGGGGCCGCACGGTTCCGCGGGTTCGCTCCGTTTGCCCGAAACAAACGAGCGAACCGCTCATTTCCGCCCTCCGTCAACGGAGGCTACGGTTTGAGCTCCTCGCCGGTGACGGCATTGCTGATGATGTATTTTTCCTGGTGGAACGTCGGGTCGGCGCGGAACGAGAGCCGCCCGGCATAGCGGCGTTCGATTTCAACAAGGTGGTCTTCGTCTTCGGCGCGGAGTCGGTTGAGAAGTTCCGGATGGACGGTGACTTTGATTTCGTGGATGGAATCCTGATTTTTGCGCATGACCGCATGGAGGTCGCGCTGGAGTTCGACGCTCATGGTCATCGGGCTTTTGATCACGGCCTTTCCATGACAATGCGGGCAGGGGACAAAGATCGCGCTGGCGAGGCTTTCATTGGCGCGCTGGCGGGTCATTTCCATGAGGCCGAGCTGGGAGATCGGCAGGACGTGGGTCCGGGCCTTGTCGCGCTTGAGGCGATCACGAACGCGCTGATAAACCGCCTGCTGATCCCGGCGGCTCTTCATGTCGATGAAGTCGGCCACAATGAGCCCGCCGATATTGCGGAGGCGGAGTTGGCGGGTGATTTCATCGGCCGCCTCAAGGTTTGTCTGAAGAAGGGTTTTTTCCATGTCCTTCATCCCCTTGTTGCGTCCGGTATTGACGTCGATGGCGATCATCGCCTCGGTCTCGTCGATGACGATATACCCGCCACACGGGAGCCAGACCTGCCGGTGGAAGGCTGCGTCGATCTGCGCCTGCACCCCGAAGCAATCAAAAATCGGCTGCGCACCCGTATAGTGCTGGATGGATTTTTTGGCGCGTTTGGAGATGTGGCCGACAAGGTTCTGCATGCGCTCGACCGCCTTCAGGTCATCCACGATCACGGCATCGACTTCATCGGTGAGAAAATCCCGAACCGTCCGGTCGATCAGGTCGGGTTCCTCAAACAGGCAGGCCGGGGCCGGCTTTTCGTTGAGCCCGTCCTGAATGGACGTCCATTGCTCGAGGAGGATGCTCAGGTCGCGGACAAAATATCTTTGGCGCTGCCCGGCACCCACCGTGCGCATGATGACGCCCATGCCTTCCGGCACTTCCAACTCGCGGAGGATCTTGCGCAGGCGATCGCGTTCCTTCGGGTCGTCGATTTTCCGTGAGATGCCAAACTGGTCATTGAACGGCATGAGGACGAGGTATCGACCGGCGAGGCTGATATCGGTGGTGATCCGGGGGCCCTTGTTGCTGATCGGACCCTTTTTGACCTGAACAAGAACGTCGGAGCCGACCGGGTAGATGTTCGGAACGTCCTTGTGCGTGATGCGCGGGCCTTTTTTCTTCTTGGAGTCCCCTCCCCGGTTGATCGCCTCGATTCCGGTGTCGAGCGCGGCGGGAATGGCGTCCCAAAACTGGAGGAACGCATTTTTCTCAAATCCGATGTCGACAAACATCGCCTTGATGCCGGATTCGATGTTGCGGACTTTGCCTTTATAAATGCCTCCGACAATATTGCGGTCGGTTTCGCGTTCGATGGTATATTCCTCGAGCCGGTTGTTCTCGATGAGCGCGACGCGCTTTTCGAGTTTTTCGCAACTGACGATGAGCTTGATGCCGGTTGTTTTTTTACGGAGGCCGAGGATGCGTTTTACTGTTTCTATCATTTTAGGATATGGGTTGTGCGGATTTGATGGGCCGCGGGGTGATCGTGTTCATCGGGGATTGGGAGCGGGAGGCTTCTTCTGGCGGTCGCCGCCATCGGATTTCTCTTTTTTACCACCACCGAGGAAATTGAAGAAGTTTTGAAAAGGGTTGGGCTTTTTATCATGATTTTTCACGCGCCCGCGCTCGTCGGCCTCGTCGCGGACATTCGGTTTGGCGGAGGGCTTGTTCTCCTGGGCCGCCTGATTTTGGCCGGAGGGGCTGTCCGCCTGGATGTCGTTATCATCGGAAATCGTTGTTGCGGCCGGAATGTCGCGCACAAAATCAACGCTGTCCACAAAACGAAAATTCCCCTTTGCCGGTTCGAGAAGCGCGACCTCGGGGGCGGTTCCTTTTTCCATTTTGAAGATCTCGTCATAAATTTTCGCGGCGATCGGGGCGGCGACCGCCCCGCCGGATTGTGCGCCCTGAACAAGCACGACGATAGCATACTTCGGATCCCCGTAAGGCGCGAACGAAACGAACCAAGTGTGGTTGTCCTTTGTTCCAGAGCGCCAGAACTGCGCGGTGCCGGTCTTTCCGGCGACCTCCACGTCCTTGATCCGCGCTTTTCCGGCAGTGCCACCGGCCTCGTTGACGACCTTCCACATGCCCCGGCGGACTTTTTCCAACTGCTCGGGCGTCAGCCCGCCATCGTTGAGCAGGTTTGAGCGGACGCGGGCGGGATCCTGGGCGATGAGCGTGCCGTCCTGGGCGACGATGCGGTCAACGAGCCGGGGATAATAAACCGTGCCACCGTTGGCAACGGCCGAGGCGATCATGGCCATCTGCAGCGGAGAGGCCAGCACGTCGCCCTGGCCGATCGCAGTGTTGGCCGTCAGGCCGGCAGACCATCTCGCCTTGGGATTTGTGGCGGCAAGCCACCCGGGGCCGGGCAGAACACCGGGAGCCTCGCCCGAAAGAGGAATTTCGGTTTTTTGTCCGAGCCCGAGCAGGTTGCCGGTTGCGACGATCTGGTCGATGCCGGCCGCATTGCCGTATTGATAGAAGAACGCGTTGCAGGAGTATTTGAGCGCATCGGAAAGGTGAAGCGTCCCATGCGGGGGAAGGTGCCGGGGGGTCACCCAGCAATTCATGTATTTGTTGCCGTAGGTGACCCCGCCCGAACAGGTGAACACGCGGTCGCCCACTCCGGCACGAAGCCCGGCGAGAGCGGTGGCAATCTTGTAGGTTGACCCCGGAGCGTAAGCACTGATCGCCCGGTTCAGCAGCGGATTGGTCTCGTCGTCATTGAGAGCATTCCAATCTTTTATGCCAATCGAGGGAATGAAAACGTTCGGATCGTAGGAGGGCACGGACGCCATCGCGAGGATGTCGCCGGTTTTCGGATCCACGACAATGGCCGCACCCCGGCCGACCGCGCGGATGGCTTTTTCAGCGATAGACTGGATCCGGGCGTCGAGCGTCAGAAAAACATTGTTTCCCTGAACGGATTCTTTGCGGCTGACTTCGCCTTCGATGACCCCCTTGACATTCCGCTGCATGACGCGAACCCCTGGCTTTCCTTTGAGCGTCTCGTTAAAAGACAATTCGATCTGGGCCTTGCCCTCCATGTCGGGCACGTAGAAATTGAAGTTCTGGATATCGGGCAGTTTGTCGAGGTCGTTCGGCATGCCCACATACCCGAGCAAGTGGGCCGCCATCGCCCCATAGACATACCACCGGATCGGCTTGACCGTGACATTGACTCCCGCGAGGCCGAGATTTTTTTCCGAGAGCAGAGCCATCTGGTTGAAATCGAGATTCTGGCGGTAACTGTAGGGCACCAACGGCTTTGTGCGGTAGTGGATTTGCAGCGCCCTGGCATTGTAATCCTCGGCCACGCCCAGTTCCTCAAGGCGGGGCATAACTTCCTCGGAGACGATTTTCACGACGTCCGCCTCCGTCAAATCGGTCTGCATGTTGTGCACGGGGCTCCGATAGGTGATCATCGGAGGCTTTCCTTTTGTCTCACGGTAGGCTTTCACAAGATCCGGAAGATAAAAATCCACTTCAAAACTGGCGCGGTTTTCGACGAGTTTGATTCCGTTGCGGTCGAGGATTTCGCCGCGAACGGCCGGGAGCCGCACAGTGACTTGGGATCGGTTTCCGATGCGGGCGGTGTATTTTTCCCCGCGGGCGATCTGCACGTACCAGAGGCGCAAGGCGAGGCCGGAGACGCCTGTCAGCATGATGATGCCGATGGCGAGAATCCGGAGATTGGACCTTGAGCGTTTCATGGTTCAATAATCCCTCGGGATGAGGTCATCGCGGGCGAAGAAACTGGTGAAGGGCATGATCGCCAGATAAAGAAGCGGCGCAAAGAATGCCGCCAGAAAGCCCGGGGCAAAGATGCGCCAGAGCCCGGCACTTTCAAAAACAAACCCGTCGCGCCGGAGGCAGATCATCACCAGTTGGAGAAAGAGAAGCGCCGATGTCCCGAGTGTGCTCAGGAGAACAAACGACCCCCACTGCCCCTGTCTCATCGAGCCCTGGAGCCCCTGGGCGATCAGACCGAGGAAAACATAGAAGACAATGGACCACCCGAGCGCAATTTCAACCTGTCCGTCCACTGCGTGCAAATACATCAGGTCGGTCAACAGGCCGGTATAGAAAGCGACGCCCAGCATGGCGGGAAATGGCAGCACCATGGCCGCGTAGCAGAAGATCGTCGGAACCAGAACAAGCCGCGCCCCGTGGAACAAGCCCAGAGCAGGCAGTGACTGCTGCAAAAGAAATGCGAGAAAAATTCCGACACACGAAGCGGTCACGCCGACGCATGTCTTCATTTGACCCCCACCACAACAAAGACATCCTCGGCCACGGACAAATCCACAGCCGGCTCGACGATGGCCTGTCCGTCCAGAGGCCGTGCGTGGAATTCTTTGATTGTTCCGAGCAGAATTCCCGACGGGAAAACCCCGTTGCTCACTCCGGCCGTCACCACTTTTCTCCCCGGTTTCAGTATGGCATTTTTTGCCAGAAAATTCAACTGGAGCAGACCGCCCGTGGCATTTTCCTGGAAACGCAGGCCGGAGAGAATCCCCTGTTCGCGGGTGCCCTCGACCTTTGCCCCGACGCGGCACGTCTCATCGGTGACGAGGACGACGAGGGATTCATTTTTTGCGACCGTCGTGGTCTTGCCGACAAGTCCGGTCTCGGTGAGGATCGGCTGGTCGCTTTCGACCCCGTCCTCGAAGCCCCGGTTGATTTTCACGGTGTTCCACCAGGTCGAAGCGTCGCGAGAGATGATCCGCGCGGGCAGCAATTTGAACACCGAGCGTTCGCGATATTCGAGTGCCAGCCGGAGCCGGTTGTTCTCGGCCTCGATTTCGCGCAGAAGATTGTTCGTCGTGTGGAGGGCTTTGTTTTCCTCCTTGAGCCTGCGGTTCTCAACGTCCAATTGATCCAACGTTTTCAACCCCTCCCCCATGGAACCAATTTTTTCCTGCACGGCATTGCCCGTTCGCAGGAACGGCGACAGAACGGAAAGAAATGCGGCCTGCATGGACTGCATGGCCGCCGGCGGCCACGTGGAGAGATAAACCGCCACGGAAAGCACGGCCAGAACCAAAGCGATATGAAGCTTTCTCATGGCGGCGGAAGTTCAGGCTTGCCTGCGAGGCTCCCGGGCTAGCGTCCGTGCGGGCGCTCGGAGGAAACAGCGCGAAGGAACTTCAATTCCGACAAGGCGCGTCCGGTTCCCTCGGCCACGGCACTGAGGGGATCCTCGGCGACATGAACCGGAAGACCGGTTTCCTCGGCCAGCAATTTATCGAGTCCCCGTAGGAGCGCCCCGCCGCCGGCCAGGACAAGCCCGCGATCCACCAGATCGGCGGAAAGCTCCGGCGGACAACGTTCCAGCGTGATGCGGACCGAATCCACAATCGTTAAAAGCGGCTCTTGAAGCGCCTCGCGCACTTCCTGCGAGGAGATGGAAATCGTCTTCGGCAGCCCGGCCACAAGATCGCGGCCTTTGACCTCCATCGAAACTTCTTTTTCCAATTTGTAGGCCGAACCGATTTTAATTTTGATCTCTTCGGCCGTGCGCTCGCCGATCATGAGGTTGTAGGCGCGCTTCATGTAGTTGGTGATGGCCTCGTCGAGTTCGTCGCCGGCCACGCGGACGCTGCGGCTGAAGACAATTCCCGACAGCGAGATGAGCGCGACTTCGGTTGTGCCCCCGCCGATATCGACGATCATGTTGCCGGCGGCATCCTGAACAGGAAGGCCGACCCCGATGGCGGCCGCCATCGGCTCTTCAATCAAATACACCTCGCGGGCACCGGCGTGCGTTGCGGAGTCCTTGACCGCGCGTTTTTCCACCTCGGTGATCCCGCTCGGCACCGCGATGACCACACGCGGGCGAACCATGCGCCGCCGGTTGTGCACTTTGCTGATAAAGTGGCGCAGCATGGCCTCGGTGATCTCAAAGTCCGCAATGACTCCGTCTTTGAGCGGACGGATGGCAACGATGTTGCCGGGCGTGCGCCCGAGCATGCGTTTGGCCTCGTTGCCGACGGCAAGAACGCGGTTGGTGCCCTGTTGAACGGCTACGACCGAGGGTTCGCGCAGCACAATCCCGTGGTCTTTGACATAGACCAGCGTGTTGGCTGTCCCCAGATCGATGCCGATATCGCTTGAGAAAAGTCCCAGTAATTTGTCAAACATCGGATTGTGATTGGAAGTGTTGTAAATTGTTCAAGTTCAGAATCCAACCCGCGCTCTGATCGTCACCAAACGAAAACCGCGGATGGAAAGACGTCCAGCTTGGTTTTTGAAATCCCAAGCGTCAAGGTTTCGTTGACAATCTTTTGCGCGCACGGAAAAAGCACCGTGCCCCCGCAAAAAAACACAATCGGCCAAAAAGCCCTTGGAACGGGACGATTTTTAAACGATTTCGCCCGCAATAGCGCTCCCCATTTCGTCCGTGCCAACACGTTTGGTATCGGTCGTATGGATATCGGCGGTGCGGAACCCCTTTGCGATCACCGAGCGCACAGCCGCCTCGATGGCGGTTGCCGCCTCTTCGTGGGCACAGGAAAATCGCAGCATCATGGCCGCGGAGAGAATCTGCGCGATGGGGTTGGCGATCCCCTTCCCCGCGATATCGGGCGCGCTGCCGCCGCTGGGTTCATACATGCCGAAACGCCGCGCCCCACCGGTCGAATCCCCCAGACTCGCGCTGGGCAACATGCCGAGCGAACCCGCGATCATCGCCATCTCGTCACTGAGAATATCCCCAAAAAGATTCTCCGCGAGAACGACGTCGAACGCTTTCGGATTTTTGATAAGCTGCATCGCCGCATTGTCCACATAGAGATGCGCGAGGGCGACATCCGGATACTCGCGGGCGATCTCGGTGACAACCCGCCGCCAGAGCACGCCGTTCTGCAAGACGTTCGCCTTGTCGATCGAGGTGACACGGCCACTCCGCTTGCGCGCCGCCTCGAAGGCCACCCTGGCAATGCGGCGGATCTCGCTCTCCGAATAGATCATGGTATCGACGGCAACTTCCTCCCCGCCTTCCTGCCTGATGTATTTCGGTTCGCCAAAATAGAGCCCTCCCGTGAGTTCGCGGACACAGAGCACGTCGAACCCCCCTTCCACCGAGCGGGGATGCAGCGGCGAGGAGTGGGTGAGCTCGGGAAGACAAACGGCCGGACGCAGATTGGCGAAGAGACCGAAGTGCTTCCGCAACGGCAACAGAGCGGCGCGCTCGGGCTGCCGGGCCGCGGGCAGCGACTCCCACTTCGGTCCGCCGACCGATCCGAAGAGAATGGCGTCGGCTTTTTCACAAGCCGCCAAGGTTTCCGCAGGCAGGGCCTGGCCGACGGCATCAATCGCCGCCCCGCCGACAAACTGCCGGTCAAATTCGAATTGGAGCGAAAATTTCCCGGCGACGCTCCCGAGGACTTTCAACGCCTCGCGCATCACCTCGGGGCCGATCCCGTCGCCCGCCAAAACGGCGATCCGGAATGAGTTTTCAGAATGCATGACCCGGCATCTAAGCGGAGCCTCCGCCGGGAGGCAAGCCCGGGGATTCACGGGGAAACACTCCGTGAACGGCACGCACGAAATCCCGAACGAGAGACTCTTCTTTTATTCCCGGCTGCCATTCCACGCCGCTCGCCACATCCACCGCATGGGGGCGGATGATGCGCAGGGCTTGGCGGATGTTTTGCACATCAAGCCCTCCCGCGAGGACGAACAACCGATCCTTCTGCTGGAGAAGAAAATCCCCCGCCAAATCCCAGTCGAGGCGTTTTCCGGTGCCGCCATAAATCCCCTCACTCCACGCATCGAGCAGAAGGTGGGGGGTGTTGTAATGGAGAGCGGCATCGAGCGCCGCACGATCCCGCACCCGCACGGCCTTGATCCAGACAGGGAATCCCGCCCGTTCGCAAAAAGACGGACTCTCTTCCCCGTGAAACTGCACGGCTTCAAAACAGCCCGCCGAACACAGTTTTTCCAGAAGGGCCCGGTCGGGATTGACGACGACCGCCACCCGGTCAACGGCATCACCGAGACGGCGGATCCAGGGAATGGCCAGATCCGGATTCAAATACCGTTTCGAGCCCGGAAAAAAATTGAACCCGAGGGCATCGGCTCCCGCTCCGATCACCATCCGGGCGTCGGTCTCGCCGGTCACGCCGCAGATTTTCACGCGAACCGGTCCCGGCTTGAAAAAATTCATCGCGGGGCGTGTCGCCTACCTGATCGTGCGGGCGTCGGCCTTCTTGATGGCCGGGTGGTGGGTGATCGCATGGATGCGGCCGTCGCTGGATCGAAAGAACGAACTCAGCGCCCAACTGACAATCCCGATGACAATCGCCCCGAAGAACGCACTCCAAAATCCTCCCACGACAAAGGCGGGAACGAGCTTCGAGACCAGCAGAAGCAGAAGCGCGTTCACGACAAAAATGAAGAGCCCCATCGTCACAATGATGAACGGCAGGCTGAGTAGAAGAAGCGCGGGCCGCACGAACGCGTTGATGATCCCCAGCAGCAGCGAAGCCCCCAAAAGCGCACCCGTCGATTCGCAGTGCATCCCGAGCGGGAGTTGGACCGCCACGAAGACCGCGATTGTCGTCACCATCCAACGAATCAGAAATGCCACCATGACGCTCATCGTAGAACACCGCGTTTTTTTTTGAAGATTTATTTTGCATGTAGGCCGGAATGCGGTTCAAAAGTGGGGGCGTCATGTCAAAGAAAAAATCCGATCCGGATAAAAAACCAAAGGAAGCCAAGGCTTCGAAGACCTCCAGGAAGGCTGCTGGAAAATCTGAAAAAAAGACAAAGCCGATCCGCGAAATTCCAACGGCGCCCCCGGTGCCGGAACCCGTTCCCGAGACCGGGAAACCGCCGGTTGTTCCCGTCGTCGAAAAACCGAAGCTGCAGCTCCCCAAAAAGCCGGCTCAAATCAAACGGGCGGCCGTCGCGATCCCGATCGAAGAGATTTCCCTGCGCGCCTATTTCATCGCCGAACGCCGGAACCGCATGGGTTGGGCGGGCGACGAAACCAGCGACTGGGTGGAAGCCGAAAAACAACTCCTCTCCGAAGCCGCCAAGAAGCAACGCTGAAACTCCCGAAGCACCCAAACCGGAGTTTTTCACCCGCCGCCGGAGTCGCCGTTCCTTCGTGCCCGTCCGATGAAACAAGCACGCATCCCTGTCTCAGCGGTTCAGGGTCGGTTTCAGTCCCCGTTTGCTTCTCTCCAGATGGAGGGTCTCCCGGAAGGGGTTGCCACCCCTGATCCTGTCTCCGAAAATGCCATCACCGGCGGGCGCGTCGTTCTCCGGCGTGAAAAAGCCCGCCGCAGCGGCAAAACCGTGGTGGTTGTCTCGGGCTTTCCGGACACCATTTCCGACAGCCGGATCGAAGGGCTTGCGCGGGAGGCCCGGCACCACTGCGGGTGCGGCGGCACCGTGCGCTTGCGCGAAATCGAACTCCAAGGCGACCAACCGGAACGCGTGCGCCAGTTTTTCGAGCGGGAGGGATTTCGGGTCGGCGGCCTGCTCTGAAACGATTCCGAGCAGTGAGCGCTTTTGCTTGGGGAGGGCTTGCCCGGAGCCCCCGCCGTGTTACAGTCTTTCCGTGGACAAGACTGTTATTTCTGTTCAGATTCGCGCGCTCATTCCGACCAACGCGGGGTGTGCGGTCTTCCTTGGCAACGAGGAAAAGGTTTTTGTCATTTATGTGGATCCGGGCGTTGGCAACGCGATTGCCATGTTCCTGAGCGGAGAAGGGAAGGAACGCCCGCTCACCCACGATCTTCTCGCCCATGTTCTCGCCGCGCTCGGCGCCCGCGTGGAACGGGCGATCATCAACGATCTGAAAAACGGAACGTATTTCGGACGGCTCATCCTCACCGCTGAAAACGAACTCCACCAGCGCAAGATCATCGAACTTGATGCGCGTCCAAGCGATTGCCTGGCGATGGCGGCCCAGCAAAAGACCCCGATTTTCGTAAGCCGGATCGTCTGGGACGAAGTCGAGGACATGGCCGAACTTCTCGCCCATTTGCAGGAAGGCACTCCCCCATCCGGAGAAGAACCCGGCGATCAGGGATGATGCGGATCTGACGGTCGTCCCCGGCGTGGCGTCCCCGCTTTTTTTCCGTCGGGTGGGCGGTGGGGCCGAACCGTCCGACTTATTTCGCCAATCTGACCGTGCCTTAGAGCGGACCGCTCTAGGTTTCCGGCATCCGAAGCCATCCTTCTCCCGTGCGTTGTCCGATGACGGCAGCCGCCAGTTCGAGGTCGCGTGGGATGGTCACCTTGAAATTCAAGCCTCCATGAGACACCGCGTGCGGATGGTGGCCGACAGCGATCAGTGCGGAAATTTCATCCGTCACATGATGGGCGGTCAGGCGCATCACTCCGAGGGCGGAACGCAGCTCGGAAAACCGGGCGACCTGCGGGGTCTGCATCGCCCAGAGACCGGTTCTGGAAACCGTTTCAACAAGGCTTGCCGAACCCTCCGAGCGGTGAAGCGTGTCGCTGACCGGTTCTGCCGCGACAGCGCTGCCGTAAGACCGTGCGGCGGCGACAACGGACGCAATCAACGACGGGGAAATCAACGGACGGGCCGCGTCATGCACGGCGACAAAATCCGGGCACAGGGATTCCATTGCTTCCAACCCGTTGCCGACCGATTCCACACGCTCGTTGCCACCGCCCACGACACGAAGGATTTTCCCGAACGGGGCGGCCAGCGCCTCAAATTCCTCAACACGCTCGCCGGGGCAGACCAGCACGGCAAAGGAAATCTCCGGGCAGGCCTCGAAGGCCGCAAGCGACCACCCGATCAACGGCCGGCCGCAAAGCGGGGCCGTAATTTTATCAAAACCCATCCGGCGGCTGGAGCCCGCCGCAACAATCAGTCCGGCAACAATCCCCTTCCCCGCCTTTTCCTCCGGAGTTTTTTCGGTGTTCATAGACCTCGTTTATTTTCCGACACGACCTGTCAAAAAAGTGCCGGAATGGGAATCTTCCGGTAGCGGCGGATTTCGTAGCACGATCCGCTTTCGACAACTTCTCCGGCGTCAAAAGCACTTTCAAATTCCGGAAACCAGGTGTCGCCTTCGACTTTCATGTCCACATGGGTGAGCAGGAGTTCGCGGCAGCGGGGCAGGAGCGCCGCGTAGAGGCGGGCACCCCCGATGACAAAGAGTTCGCGACCGTCGGTTGGGGAAATGATTTCCTCCGGGCTGCGCCAGACACGGACGCCCTCGGGAGCGGTGGTTGACGAGACGACCCAGTTCTCGCGCCCCGGCAGCGGCGTGCCAAGCGATTCGAATGTCTTGCGACCCATCACGACGACATGGCCGAGCGTCGTGCGTTTGAAAAACTTGAGATCGGCGGGGAGGTGCCAAGGGATTTTCCCATCGCTTCCGATCACCCGTTCGCGTGTCATGGCAGCAATCGCGATCATATGGAAATCGGGGCCTTGATGGCCGGATGCGGATCGTAGCCCCCAAGGGTGAAATCCTCGTAACGGAAGTCCCCGATCTGCCTGCGGTCTGGATTCAGGCGCATTGAGGGAAGCGGACGGCAGTCTCTGGAAAGCTGCAACCGTGCTTGTTCGAGGTGGTTTTGGTAGAGATGCAGATCGCCGAATGTGTGGACAAAATCGCCGGGCTTCAAGCCGCAAACCTGCGCCACCATAAGGGTGAGCAAGGCGTAGGAAGCGATGTTGAACGGGACGCCAAGGAACAGGTCGGCACTGCGCTGGTAGAGCTGGCAGCTCAACTCGCCCTCCTGCACGTAAAACTGAAACAGGGCATGGCAGGGAGCCAGAGCCATGAGGTGGATCTCGCCGGGATTCCATGCCGAAACAATCAAACGGCGGCTGTCCGGGTTCGTGCGGATCTGGTCGATGACGCCCGCGATCTGATCGATCACCGCGCCCTCCGGCCCCCGCCAATCGCGCCACTGTGCGCCATAGACACGGCCGAGGTCGCCGTTGGCATCGGCCCACTCGTCCCAGATCGTGACGTGATTTTCGCGGAGGTAACCGACATTGGTTTCGCCCTTCAAGAACCAGAGGAGCTCGTAAAGAATCGAGCGCAGGTGCAGCTTCTTCGTCGTCAGAAGAGGGAAGCCCGCCCGCAGGTCGAAGCGTTCCTGAACCCCGAAGACCGAATACGTGCCGGTGCCGGTGCGGTCGGATTTGAATTTTCCTTTCTCCAGAACGAGGCGCAAAAGGCGTTGGTATTGTTCCATGGTCTTATAAACCTAAAAGGGAAAATGGGAATTAACCACGAAGTTCACAGAGAGCACAGAGGGAGGAATATAAAGGATATTGAAGGCTTGATGTGGAATCACCTTTTGGGAGAGCCCTCCATTTCCCTTGTGTGGTTTGGCAAACCCCAGCCCCTCTTTTGTTTGCACTCCGTGTTCTCCGTGGTTCATTTCGGTTTTTAGGATAAAATCTCCTGCGACTCGGTTTTCTGAAAGCCCATGCTAGCTCCAGTCGCCCAGCGATTCGACATGGGCGGCCGAGCCGTCGCGGAGCCAGCCGTCGAGCTGGGCCTGGGCTTTGAGCTGGGCACCGCGCAAACGCGGCACAACAACAAAGGCGCAGGGCACATCGTCCAGCGCCGTCATGTCGCACCAGAGCTTTTCAAATTGCGAAACGGGATAGACATCCTCGTGACCGTGGCCCCAGCGTTTTTTCACATCCTTGAGGGTAATGTAGGTGGGCAGTCGCGCGGCGAACCGGCGGACGCCCGCGGCCGTGCGATCCGGATCGTCGAGGGCTGCACGATCAAGCCCGAACAGGCCCAGCAGGCGGTCAATTTCGATCCAGGTCGTCAGCGTATTGTAATAGGTGAGCCCGTATTCCTCTTCTTCGCGCGGAAGCGAGAGACCCTCGACCAACCGGATTTTCCCGCCGACCTTGGCGAGCCCGCCGCCGCGGTCGTCGATCCTCCGGGCGATGACTTCGAAGGTGAGCGCGGCCCCGCTGCGCCGGTGCAGGCCGAGAAGCCCGGGGTCGGCATTCACGCCCACCGTGTCGATGTTGTGCAGAAGGAGCGTGCGCAACTGCGGCCGCTCGCGGAGCAGGTCGCGCAGGGTTCCGTTGAGAAGGAGGTTGGGAATCTCGAACCAGTGGCCGACCGGATGCAGACATTGCGAAGGAAGATTGTCGCGGTAGTCGGCCCCCTCGCCGGCCTCGCGAGCCCAGTTCCTGAGCGCCTGCTGGAGGCTCTCCCGCATCTTCTGCTTGCGCTCATCGAGAACCTGATGGCGCATCTCCTCGTGGGAAAACCGCAGGTCGCGCACCATCGGGATCAGTCGCAGCCCGATCGAGCGTCCGAACGAAAGCCGCAGCGGGCCGTCGTATCCGTAGTTGGCGTTCACGCGCAGAAATTCCTCGATCGGTCCGTGCGTGAGATAGCTTGTGGTGAAAACGTGCGCGGGCAGGATGCCGAAAGCGCGTCCGGTGCGCCGCGACTTGGCGAGGTGGGCCTCGATGAACGAACGGTGATGCCCTGCCAGCTTGGAAAACGGATGCAGGGCCTTGACGACCCCGGCGCCTTCCGTCCACCGGCTGCCGGCACCCGCCGCAAGCGAAATGATCGCGAGCTCGCCATTGCCAAGCGCTTCAGCACCCGCCTGCCGGTCCGCAGGAGTCACGTCGCGGAGGGAATGGAAAATCTCATCCGCCGGGACATCCTTGATGACCGTCGTGGCCGGAAGGCGGTTCTGTGCCAGTCCGGTGAGCCCCGCGCGCAGGTCGGATCGAATTCTTTCGTGGGCCTCGAGGTCGAACCCATAGCGTCCGAGCAACTCATCGAGAGATCCCGAGTCGCGCACGAGCAAGCGATCGTCCTGGGGCAGAAGGTTGCGCACGAGCGGCTCGATCGTCCGCCGCATCTTCTCATCGATCACGGCGCGTGCGCCGTAGAGCCCGGCTTCAATCCGCCGCGCCGCGGGAAGGGTTCGCGGATCGGCACGGAGCAGGGTGGGAATCATCAGCGGATAATAGGAGGGCGGCATGAGCGCCTGCCGGTCGCAGAGCAGGGCGGCGGTCGAACCGTTTTCATTGATCGCAAAGCGATAGACAACCGGCTCCATGGCAAACGGCAGCGCGTTCTGCAGTTCGCGCTTCGCGGCGGAAAGAATCTCCCGCATCCGCACGCGGGCGCGGGCGGCGTGGGCCGGGTGGAAAATAAATCCCATCCCGCCGCCGGACATCCCCCCGAGCATCCAAAATCCCCAGAAGTCTTCGCCGAATTCCTCGCGGACGGATGCGATCACTTTTTCCGTGAACAGCGTGTTTGCCCAAGGCACGATCGCCTGGAGCGGCCCGAAGAAGTGCCGGGTCGTGAGAGCGCCGAGCGCCCGAATGTCCCCGCCGCGCAAAGCATCGAGGATTTCATCGAACATCCGCATCGACTCCGCGCGGGCGAGCCATTCCTTCCTCGAGCGCAGCAGATATTTCTCGGTGACCATTTCGAGGATCGGGCCGACATTTTGGGCCATGCCGCCATGCACGAGCACGAGGCTGTCCTGCAGCTTGCGGCGGGTCTCCTCGCTCACCTCGTCGGCGCCAAGAATCCGGTGGATCGGCAGAAGCCTTCCCCGGCTGATCCCGCTTTCCGGATCTTCCGACGAGGCCTTGCAGCCGCTGATGACCTTGATTCCGGGCCAGACCCCGCCCGAATCCTGCCAGCCCCCGCCCGATCCGCCGAGCCATTCTCCAAGGATGGCGCGCGCGGCGACAATCCGGCGCTCGTCCTCGCGGAGCGGCCCCGTCAGCGAAGCGGTCTGCCAAGTGGCGCGCATGCACACGGCGATGAGCGCACCGAGCAGGTTCGTCGAGACGGCCAGGCGCGAGCCTTTCGGGATATTGTTGACGGTGCTGACGAGCTCGAATCCTTTTCCGGGGCCGACGACGCGTTCGAGAAGGTCTTCCAGGCGTGTGCCCGAGCCTTCCATTCCAATCGGCACAATTCCCGATGCGATCACGGCGGCCTTCAGGAGCCCAAGATAATCCTTGGCAAAATGAAACATCTCGCCGAGTTCGGAAATATCGGCCGTGGCACCCAAGTCCACGCTGGTGAGGCGGATCACCGGCTCGTCAATAACACGGAACGCCGCGGCGACCGGGGGCTCGGGTTCGGTGTCGCTATTTTCCAGCGCGAGATCGATCGAGACATTGAGCACGCGGGCCCCCTCGGGAAAGTCCATGCCCAGAAAAAAAATATCGCTCCACGCGCTGTGCGAGAGATCCATGCGCACGGCCGTGCGCTCATGCAGGATCGGAAAGGGCGCGGTTTCCTCACGCACCACCAAGGCGGGATGAATGCGCAGCGGATGGGTCGCCGGATGCCCGCATCGGAACATCCACTGGTTCCCTCTCACCGATCGCACGCTGCGGCGCACCTGGTCGGCCAGGTTTTGGAGGCCGAGCTGGTAGAACGCCTGCTCGAGCCCGCTGGAGATCGCATCATCGGGAATCCCGTCACCGGCCGAGGCCAGCAGATCGTCGATCGCCTCGGGGAACCGCCTGTCGAGCATGTGCCCGTGCGCGCTGGCGGGGATCCTCCCCGGCTCGCGATCCTCAAGCAAGGGCGGCAGATAAAACCGGCAGATCGCGTGCAGAAAAAAAAGGGCGCGCACACGCTCGTAGAGATTCGGGGCCGTGCGGCGGAATTGGTCGAGCGCCCGGCAGGCCTCCCAGAGCTGCGCGGCATCGAGCCCGGACGTCAGGTCTTCGATCGAGGTATCGCGGAGGACGGGATCGCCGGAGACAATCGTATCGAGAAAACGTTGCGTGGCTTGGGACATGGGAAACCTCAGTGAATGTCCGCAAGGAGCGCCACGATTTGCGCCAGAATTTCCGAGCGCTGTCCGCCGTCGAGTGCCAGGGCAAGCTGCGCCGTGAGGAGCCCGTAACGCGCGTCCAAATCAAACCGCCGGCCGGCCAGTTCCGCCGCAAGATAACGCTCTTTCCCGTCGAGTCCATCGAGCGCGCCCGCGAGGCTCACCGTGCGGGGATCCGCCGCCTCGGCGAGCCTTCGCCCGAGTGCGCCGAGCACGCTTGGCGTGAGCACGTGCATTCCGAAAAAGCAGAGATAGTGCCCGACACGCAACCCGGGAACAAGCAGCTCCTGTTCGGCCTGCGTGGGGGTCGGTTTTTCTATCACCCGCTCGACCTCGTAAATCCCGGTGCGGCCGTCAAACAGGCGTCCGCCGACCGCGCCAAACGACGAAAGGTTGCTCTCATGGGTGGACTGGACGGCACTAATGGCGCAGCGCTCGGCGAGCGCGAAATCGACGAGCTGCTTCGCGCAGGATCGCGCGGGGTCGCGGCTGATGTAGAGGTGGTCGCTCACCATGAGCAGGAAGTTGTCATCGCCAAGAAAATCGCGCCCGCAATGGATCGCGTCGCCATAGCCCCGCGGCTCGGACTGCTCGATGAACGTCAGGTGCCGGGCCTGGTCGCCGGCCGCACGGTGGTAGAGTTCGGCATCACCCGGACTCACCACAACCCCGATCGCCTCGATGCCGGCGGACACCGCCTCTTCGATGAGCTGGATAAGAACCGAGCGGGGATACCCTTCGCGATCCACAACGGTCTGGAGCGGGAGATGGCGCTGGTTGCGACCGGCTGCTGTGACAAGGGCTTTGGGGATGTGCATGGCGGAAATATGAGCGAAGATTTTTTGTTCGGACAGATTTATTGACGGAGAAAACGTCGCCCCAGTTCCACGACCTTCCCGCCCGGCGGCGGCGAGCCGTGGCATGGGTCGCAATTTGGGCCGGAGCCAGCCGGGAAATGTGGGCCCGTTTGTCCTGATCGAAAACCCCACAATCCCGACACGAGGGACATTTATTGTGCGCGCCGAAGTGCCGTGTGCTACTCGGGGACGGCCGCTTTGACGATTTCCGCGAAGCTGCGCGGTTCGAGGCTGGCCCCGCCCACGAGCGCGCCGTCAATATCCGGCTGGCCGAGCAGAACCGCCGCATTCGCGGGCTTCACGCTGCCGCCGTATTGGATGCGCACCTTGTCGGCCGTGGCCTGATCGGTGAGTTTTGTCAGGACGCCGCGCACGTGCGCATGGGCGTCCTGCGCCTGCTCCGGGCTGGCGTTCCGTCCGGTTCCGATCGCCCAGACCGGCTCGTAGGCGATGACGACATCGAGCATCTGCTCGGCGGTCACTCCGGCCAGGCTCCCGCGAAGCTGGGCATCAAGCACTTCTTTTTCCCGGCCGCCATCGCGCTCTTCGAGCGTTTCGCCGACACAGAGGATCGGGCGCAGTTCCGAGGCGAGCGCCGCGTGGATCTTCTTGTTGATAAGCGCGTCGGTCTCTCCGAAAATCTGACGCCGCTCGCTGTGCCCGAGGATCACGTAACGCACGAACAACTCGCGCAACATCGCCGGGCTGATCTCGCCGGTATACGCTCCCGACATCTCAAAATACATGTTCTGCGCGGCAAGCCGCACCTTCTGCGAACCTCCCAGCAACTCCGACAGCTTGGCCAGCGCGGTGAAGGGTGGCGCGATCACGATCTCCACGCCGTTCACCTCCTCGATATCCAGACGGAAATCCTCCAAATAGGCCTCCGTCTCGGCAACGGTCATGTTCATCTTCCAGTTCGCGGCGATAATTTTTTTGCGCATGTCAGTAGTGATTATTGAGACGATCCTTTTACAGACCTTCCCCGTTTCCCGCAACACGATTCCGAAATTTCGTCTTTATCGCGCGCTCGGATCGAGGAAAATCCCGCTCACCGTGGCATTCGTGCCTTTGGTTTTGCGGATGACAACACGGAGCCGGCCTTGGACTTTCCATGTCTGGTAGCGGCCGTTCACAAAATCTTTCACCGTCTGTTTGTCGAGCGTCCGGCCATCCACGGCATCCTGGATTTCGATCTCCTGCTCGCGGCCCTTCCGATCCCAATCGAGCGAATAGATGGTCAGGCGGCGTGGCTGGGTGCCGGCATGGATCTCGAAGGCGACATCGGCATCGTACTCTCCGGCAGCGATCCGGTCGTGAGGAGTGGCCGGCGTGTCGTTCTGGAAAAACTCCAGCGCACGAATATCCTCGGTCTGTTTTGCGTAGAGGTAGACCTTACCGTGCAGCCAGGCGAAGCTGGCGAAGGCGGGCATTTCACTTTCCCTCCCGACGAGAACGTGCCCTTCGGCTCCGTATTTTCCCCGCCAGTTTCCTTGAGTTTTCTCGTCCATGCCGAGGTATTGCGCGGAGCTGACGCTTTCTTTGGCAAATACCGTCAGGCCCAGCGTGTCATCCCGGAAAACCGTCTTCCCGTCTTTGCGCGACTCCAGCACGAGGTAGAGCGAGCGTTTGTCTGTTCCATTTTCCAGCGAGGGCACCGTAAACGCGATTTTCTGCGTGGCGTGAAATCCGGGTTCGATCGTGCAAGGGATCTCGCCGCCGGGCGCGGCAACGGAGCCCTCCGGCTTGTCCCAGTGGAGCGACCAGACAAGCGTGAGCTGGTTCCCGCTCAGTCCACCGTTAAAAACTTCGACGTCACGTTCCATCGACTTTCCGGCAACACAGGTTGGGCTGAGGTAGGGCCATTGGATATTGCCTCCGCCGAGCTCAATCGGAACGCCGGGGTTTTCTTTGAGGACGCCGTGATCCTGCACAAGATAGGGATGCAAGCTCTGCTGGGTGAACCGGACGATGGGCGATCCCCAGCCGTCCACGCCATCCTTGCGATCATGGGCATTTTGTGGCTTCCAGGCGTGGAGGTCGTGGTTCATCCCCTGGAAGAAGTTCGGCCAGTAGTTCGCCCAACTCCAGCCGGACATATAGCACCAGTCGTTCATGCGCAATGTGCGCACGCCGACCGCAAATTCGCCCATGTTGTTCTTCATCCAAAAATGCTCACCCATGCCGCGGATGCCTTTCCCCTCCCCCACCTTTTCATGGATGCTGGTATAGTGGTTCATGACCATCGCGTGGCCGCCTTTGATCCCGTCAATCGGCCCGCTCCCCTGCTTATCTAACTCAAAGACCATCGGGTGCATGTCGTCCACTTCCCGCATGTCGTCAACGGCGGGCCGCCAGGGCCATTTGTCGAGAAGCTTCTCTCGTGACTCCCTCACCTCATTGGTCAGGGAATAGCGGGCGATGCAGGGATGGTTGCGGCAGGCACGCCCCATGTCGTGGTAGGTCTGCGGCGTATATTGCGTGTTATAGCGGCTCAGATTGTTGCCCCAGATCGGCGCTTCGGGGATCACCATGAATCCGACCTCGTCGGCCGCCTGCATCATGTATTCGGTCGGCGGCGAGCAGTGCAGGCGGTTGATGTTAATCCCAACGCGCATGTAGCGGCGCCACGATTCCGGCGCGCCGGTGCCGGGAGCGGTCGGCGGGAGCCACGCGGGCGAGCTGTAGGCATCGTAAAAACTCACCTGCCCCTCGGCGGTGGCATCGCTGAATCCGGTCACGCGGACGCCGTTGACCGTGTAGTAGTACGGGCCTTCGAGGTGCTCGACGAATCCGAATCGCTGCGCGGAATCCTGGAGCACGTTCGGGCCTTCCTTCACCTGCAAATTCAGAAAATGGAGTTGCGCGATATAATCTTCCCGGAACGGAATGTTCGGCCACCAATAGCTCTCCGGCCCCAGATTCCAAGCCACCGGGCCAAGCGTCACTTTCACCGTGGATTGCGCGGGAATGTTCACCTCGACGGGAGGGATCGGCGGGTAGTTCCAGCTCCCCTTGTTCCAGGAAGAGAAGGTGCCGCCAACCGTCACTGATTTCAACGCGCCGGTTTCGTTGCGCACCCACACGTCGGCTGAAAACTTCCGCGTGGCGACCGACGGACGGACGAACACTTCCTCGACGTGCACGGCCGGAACGACCACCAGCCTGATCGAGCGGCAGATGCCGTAGCCAACCTTGGAATCGCCATGCCAACCGCACCACTGCTTCGCTTCCTTAAGGCTCGCCTCGTCATCGCCCTCGGGATAATCCCAACCCACGGCAACCTCCGCTGTCTTGCGCTCTCCGGGTTTCAAATAATGCCGGCGGTGATAGGCCTTCACTTGCAACGTCTGGATTTTTCCAGGCGTGACAAACGGAGTGATATTCATCTCAAACGCCACCTGCGGCCCGTGGTGCTCGCCCACCTTTTTCCCATCGAGAAACACCTCGCAGCCGTGGGCCACCGCCCCAAACTTCAGCTTCACCGCCTGCCCGGCCGCAGAAGCAGGCACGGTGATCTTCCGCTCATACCGCACGAAATCCTTCACCTCGCGCATCACCTGAATGCGCGGCGATTGCTCGTCCGAGTTCCAACCGCCGCCCGGCACCTTGATCGGACGCGGCTTTGCGTCGTCGAGCGCAATCGTCCAATCGGTGTCCGACGCCAGATCAATCACCTCCAGCGCCCCCGGCTCGGGAAGCGGACGAAAATCGATAGAGGGAGGCGTTGCGGACTCAGCGGCGCGAACGTGGTTGATGCCGGCAGGGAGAAAGAGCGCCGCAGCAAGCAACAGCCAGGCGCACGAGAGGTTTTTTGTGACAGACATGATGTTCTTCTCTGTTTGTTGTTCGGTTCATTCCAGCAAGAAGCTGGTTTAAGTGTTCGCAGGGGGTGCCGTTAGTGTTGCCGGATGGCAAATAGGCTACACATAACAGCCAAACATGCCACACTTTCAAATATGGCTCGACCAATACGAATTCTTGAAGCAAGCCCACCCTGAGTCGCTTCTCCAAATGGCCAAACCCTAGCCGTCAGGCTTGGAAAAGTCCGACAGGCAGCTAGATCTTAATAAGTGAAAATGCCTTGCTCCTCCAAACGGAAAATGGGATTTCAATTTCGATCACCTTCTCCCTCAACCACTGCTGCAAAAAAATCTAAAGCGATGCCCTCCCATGTCAAATCCCTCCTCTTTGCAGCCGCAGTTTTCGGGCTGATCGGCCTGTTCCCATGCCAGGCTGGCGAGGCCCCGGCTCACGGGGCGATCAGCCGGACTCCTCCAAGCCGCTGGGAGGATGGTTTTTTCACGGGCAACGGCCGTATGGGCGCGATGCTCTTTGGCGTACCACTTTTCGGTTTTGTTCCCGGCCTCATCAATGATCTCCTCGTAGGTCAGCGGGAGGGTTCGCGTGGTCGTTATTTGCTTGATGCGCGCTGCGGCCCGCGCGCCATCCGGGTAGCTGAACGTGACGACCCACTTCGAGTTTGCAGGGGCGCTCTTGAGCAGCGGCCCGGTGGCCAGGGGATCCAACCGAGGAGTCGATGAGGCGGCCGGCCGGGGGGTACTATTGACAACCTGCTCGTGCTTGATCGCAACGGGCCGGCTGCTAACAACCGGCCGCTTGCTATGGGACACAGCGAAGAAAATCAGCGCCAGCGCAGCGAACAGGGAGACAATCGCAAGAACGACAACCAAAGAGATCCCTCGCTTGCTCCTTGAGGGCCGAAGAGGAAAAGTGAAAGGAGCAGGGACATTCCTGTCCCTGTCGTTGGAGGTCTGCACGGCGGGGACAAGAATGTCCCCCCTCCTTTTGCTCCCCTTTGAAGATCTCTCCTTGTGCGCTGCGACTTTCCAGGGAAACGGCAGGGATGAAATGTTGCTGCGCGGAGGAACGGCGATCCCAGATGGAAAATGGCATCCCGTCGCTGATGCAAATTGATTGGGAGCTTGAAAGTCCAGGATTTGCCGAAATAGGAAGCCAGTTAGAGCGTTCTTTTTCACAGGATGATGATTTCGCATATTATTTACAATTCCGACCTTGGTGGCACGCCTCCGCTTCTAATAGGGACGGGGGGAGCGGCGGGTTAGCTCGTTCAAGGTTTTGCTGCGCTGCTGCAGCTGTTTTACCAGATCTGATGGCAGAGTGACGGAAGCTGCTGGCTGGTCGAGAAAGGTGAAGACGCGCGTTTCTGTGCCAATTTGAAGAACCACCGGAAGCCGGGTTACGAGGTCGATGCACGCCGTGATTGGGACATTGGGGGCGGGAGGTTCCCCTTTGGTCGCGGCCGTGGAATCCTGCTTTGGCTGTGCCTGTTCTTTTTGTTCCACCGCCAGCATGGCGGCTGCGTTCGGATCGAACGTTGCCTGTCCAAATTGCATATCTCGAAAAACCAAACAGTCCCGATCGAGCACCTTCTGAATCCCTGCATAGTTCTTCTTTGAGATCCATTCGAATCCCTGGAAGCCCGTGGGGCTGCGATATTCGTAGAAGGGGTTGCCGACGTCTTTGTCTCCCGCGTAGAAGAATTTTGAAGATCCCGCGTTGCGAGTATATTGCTCGTCGTTAGCGTACCACTTTTCGGTTTTTTTGCCTGCTTGGTCGATGATCTCCTCGTATGCCAACGGGAGGGTGCGCGTGGTCGTTATTTGCTTAATCCTCGAGCGCGCGAGCCCGGGGTTCGGCTGCGGCGGTTTCTTGGATTTTGGGTTTTCATCGGCATATTTGTATTCCACGAGCCACTGCGCTTTTGCGGGTGCGCTCTTGAGCAGGGGGCCGGATGGGAGTTGAGGGGGCGGAGAAGGTTGCTCTTGGGCTTGCTGCAAGGGCGCGAAAGCGAGGAGGAGGCTTCCAACTGCCAGGAAAATCGCCAAGCGCTTCGCGCGATTGAAGACAGACCGTGGCATTGGCATCCTGCCCATGCGTGACAATCCAGCAAGACATGGGCAGGATGCCCATGCCACAGGAGATGGGGGCTCGCTTTGATTGCCTGCTTTTTTCTGTGTAAATCTTGTCATAGGTTTTCAGATTTATTCGGTGACGGTCTCCACTTGGCTGTCGATGACCTGGCCGGTCAGGCGGTCGATGGCCACATGCAGCCAGCACCGCTTCTCGCTTTCGACATAGAAATCTTGCAACACGGATGCCGACTGCGGGTAGCGTCCGGTTTGAGCCACCAAATCGATCATCAGATTCCAAACGCGGGTTTGCCCGCAGGCAGCCAGCGGGCGGATCGCCGATTGCCGGAGTCGCTGGATATACGGCGCATTTGCATGGGCGCTGAAAACTGTGTCATCCAAATCAGCGCTCAGCCCGGAGTAGGTGACGGTATCCGGGAGGGCTGCCCAATCGATAAGAGGAACACCGAGTCGGCACGTGTAATAGCCGCTCGGAGGCGATGAAGGAAATGACAGCCCGGTCACTGTCATGTTGCCGACAAAGCGACCGACCAGTTCGCCGACGTTGGCGAGCGATCCCTGCCAGACACTTGTGCCGGATGTTCGGGCGACCAACGCTGCGGCAACGCTTGAGGTTTCTGTGGAAGTCAGGCTCGATGAGGCCAAAAGGACATCATGCTGAGCTCCTGAGAGAAGGGCTTGGAGCACGGGCTTTTGCCGCGTGTTCAGGTTCACTTTTCCGGCAATAAGCGAGCCAGCGGCGCTATTATCTCCGACGCAAAACACATCCAGCAGGGCGGTATCCCCGCTCTCGGGCGTGAAGAAATCGAGGTTCTTGTAGGGCGTGCCTTTGAACACATATCCCAGCTCATCGACGGTTTTAAACGGACGGTTGAGAATAATGGGCCGGCTCTGGCTTTGGGTCGAATTAATAGTTATTGCATTCGTTGTTGCGTTATAAGTTGTGGCTGTGGCCTGTGCCAGGCCGATTGGAGGCTTGCCTGCGGCGTCAACGGGCACATAGGCACCCATCGCCCGGCGGGTGACCCCGTCGGCGTCGGCATTGAATTGGTGGTAGGGGCTTGTCGCGCCCACCCAAGGGTTGTTCTGAGTGAACATCCCCCCGTTGCCATAGTTGATGGCAGCATATGAAGGGCTGTCGTAAAACATAATGGGCGGGCACTCGCTTGAGGCGACTGCTGGAGATTGTACGAGCAGCAGTCCCGGTCTAAAAAAACCGTGTGTGCAATCCACGTAGGCCATTCCAGGGCGCTCAGTGGTGACGACGCAAGCCGGCGCGCAGGGATCCGAGTTTGATGTTGTTGCCCCATAATCGGCAAACATGTTCGCACCTGCGGCGCGATCGGAGGCATCACTCGCATTCCATCTTGCCGTGCGCGGATCGTAACTAATGACATCCGTCTGCGAATTAAGCTTACTGAAAATAAGGTCGTCCGATGAAGGGTTTCCGGGAGAAAATCCTAGTTTGCCATTTCGAAGAGGGTTTTTCAGATACGTGGTTCCGTCGGGGTCAATCCATACACTCCTTGCTTGAAAGCACTGAGCATCCCAGTACTTTTCATCGTAGGTTAGGTAATTATTTCCTGAAGGATCGAGGGGATCTTGGTATTGGCATTGAAAGGTCATCAACCCCCTCATTCCCCATCCGGCTTGCGAGGGAAGTGCGCCGATGGCATTAGGCTTAACGGCTGTGGTCTTGATGATATACGCTGTTGTTGTATTCGTCGAAGCGGACGTAACGCTACATGACGCTTCCGCCGGAACGGAGCCCATATAGAAACCGACATAGGCTTTCCCATCAAAGTGATCCGGCACTGAGGTTCCGCTTGTCGTGAGATTGCTGCCGACAGGAAGATTTGCCTTCCAAAGCATGGTGGGTTCGCGAAATAATGTTCCGTTGTTCGTGTAAAAGGTTAGGGTGGCGTTTTCAGTCGCAGTGCCGTTTCCCGCCACCGTCAGTGTGGTATTTCCAGAGCGCGGCAGCAATACCAAGTCGCTGTCTGTGGCGGTTGCATTGCCGGTAGGATAATCCCACTGTGGAAGGCCGAGGGTGACGTTTCCAGTGAGTGTATTTCCCGATAGGATGGTTTTTGGGAGCAGCCCGTGCGCATCCAGCTGAACTCTCCACGGAGGAAGGCTGGCGACAACTGGAGTCGAAGGACTGGTTGTCATGGCCACTATCCTCAAGGGATGTGTGGAGTCCGGGCGGGGAGTCCCGAGTGCGAGATCCGGGCCGCGTCCAGCAGGCGAAGGCTGCACGTCTTGGGGATCATGCATATTCCAAATATGGGGGACTTTGAAGATTGCAATTGAGCCCGGATCGGACACCGTGAGGGACTGGTTGGCTGAGTAGTACCCGGTAATGACCGGGGAGGGCGGTGTGACATATGCCCATGTGGTTGTTGTGCGATAGAGGGAGGGCAGATTTTCGGTCCCACGGAACCACTTCGAACTATAAATGATTCGAGTCGGGTAGCCATCTGCATCGGCTTGGTCGATGATATTGGCTCCGATCTGGATGATTTGATTGTCGACGGAGATGTCCAAATTATGCTGGTAGCCGCCGCCGTCATATTGGGTATATCCAGTCAATGAGCTTTTTCCCAGAGAACCGGCATTGATGGTCGCCTTGAGAAGCTCGAAGAAATTGGCTTCGCGCTTTGCCGCCTGCACCAATGCGAGCGTGCCAATGATTTGTGTTCCGCTGCTGTTGGCGAGCGTTTCGCTGTAAGTCCAAGAACCGTCTGAATTCCACGTCAGACCGAAATACTTTTTGATATTGTCATCTGTACCTAGTTTAAGAAAGTCAGCGTCGATGCCGTTGGCGATGACCTGCGCCATGTCGGAGTCGCTCGTGGCTCTCCCGGATGGATTTGCTGTACTTGGGCCGCTTGGGCCTTTGTAAGTCAGCCACGCAAGGCGACGAAGGTCGAAGCGCTTGTTGACAAGCGGTTCTCCAGCCACGGCGAGCGAGCCGTCGTTTCTCGGAAATCCGGAGGTGACGCGGATCGTCAGGAACGCCGGGTTGACGATATCGTCTGCACCGTTGGCGTCATTTCCACCCCGGTAAGCAGTCATGCTGCTGCCCGCCGCTTGGATTCTCGGACGGTCGGGATCAGGCGCAAACGACGGTTGGTTAAGGCTTCGGCTGAAGGTGCTGAAGTATTGGAGGGCATTTTGGAGCATGCTCGTGGTCGAACTCGTGCCATCCCCGAGCTTTTGCAGGAAGAACTGGATGAGCTGCTGCCGGCTGGAGAACATGCGATCCGACTCTCCGCTATTGAGAGCTTTGTTGCCGACAGTGACAAAGCCGGTCGAGTTGCTGTTGACGGTGTTGTAGTAATTATTGGTGGCGGAGGCAGCGGAAAATGAATAGTTCCCCGCTCCGTCGCGCGACGGCCGGGCTGAGGCGAAGTTTCGCCAGCCGATCAGGTTGTCGATCTGGGCGGTGGTGAGGAGCGGTCCATAGGAGTTGGTCAGTTGGGTGAGGTCGGCATAGGCGATGGCGCTCTTTATTGTGGTGGCCGAGGTGCTGTTCATGTTTGAGGGGCAACCTGCCACGTTTGCGTCGAGCAGACCGCCTTCGTCGTAGATCGCGTAGGCGTATCGGCCGACCACCGAGGTGGCGTTTGAAGTCGAGAACTTCATGTTGGCAAGCAATGTGGCGTTCGTCGGGTTCGAGCCATCGCGGGCGACAAGGATCCAATCGGGAGCAGTGAAGCCCGCAGTCGGCGTCAGGTCTGTCGTGCTGTTGGCAGTCAAGAAAAGAGGCTTGTTCCAGCGGGCCGCTGAGATGGATCTTCCGTTTTTGGAGGTGTGGGTGGAGGAGTCGGAAACAGCACGGCTGGGGCCGTTCTTGGCATAATTGGAATTCACGGACGCATCGTAAAAGGAAGCGCCTCCCCTGCTGATTTTTACCAGGTTTTCGAGGCCGCTCGCTTGGATGAACCCGGAGACTGCAGGCATGACGGGAGACGTGGCGGTGGCCGTTTGCCGCTTGGGCGTGTAGATTGTCACGTTGCCTGTTGGAATCGCAACAAGCGTGTTGGTCGAACCGTCGGCGATTTCCTGCTGGAGGTCGTTAATGACCGTATCGAGCGCACCTTGGGCAAAGAGCTCGACTTTCGTCTGGTTGACGCTGCTGCCTGCGAGCTTGCGGTTGTTGAGCGAGCCGGCCAAGAAGGCCATCACGAGCCCGGTAAGCAGGACGACAAAGGCCAGGACGACAACTAATGCCGCCCCGTTCTGGCGATGAGGCCAAGATGGCCGCGAAGGCGCGATAGCGCGAAGGGAAAAGCGTAATCGAAGGTTCATGGGCTGATGGGATGGGGGAAAACCTTTGTACATTCTATTTCACGAGGGGGACACTTCCATGTTGGTGTGAGCGTTGGAGAGAGTTGTCGTGTCCTTAACGATTGGCAGGCTAAAAGTCAAGAACTTGCCTGGCCAGCTCCCCTGGACCTTGGGGTTGTCGCTCAGAAAACTGGCGGAGCTCGACTTGCTTGCCGGGTCGATGAGGAAGCGCACCTGGTCGTCGCGGAAAACCACTTTCCCGTTTTTTACCGATTCGAGAAGGAGATACAGGGTTCGTGGCGCAGTTGCCGAAGGTGCCGAGAAGGAAAGCTCCCGCATCGCATGGAACCCAGCCCTGATCGCCGGGCCAGCCAGTTCGCCCTGCGCGACTTGCTCGCCATCGGGGGAATCCCAATGCGCCGACCAATGCACGATGGGGGCCGCATCGTCCAACCCGTCGTTGAATACGGCCAGGGATCGCGACACGGTCTCGCCCGGGTGGTAGGTCGGCATGCGTTTCGGCCACCCCTCGCTGAACGGCCCGTTGGCTTCCGCAAAATCGGCATCCATGACGAGGTAGGGATGGAAACACCTCTGCACCCATCCCACGACAGGGGAATTCCAGCCGTCCACTCCATCCTGGCGATCCTTTCCGTAATACGACTGTTTCCACACGTGGCGAGCGGCGCTCATTCCTTCCAAGAAGTTTGGCCAGTAGTTGATCCAGTCCCAGCCGGCAAAGTAGGCGCAATCCCAGCGGCGTCCGTCAGCCGCCAAGTTCGCGAAGGTCTGCATCGTCATCTGTTGGTCGCCATTCCAAGCGTGCTCGCCCACTCCTGAAATCATCTGCGCCGGTTTGGGATGGTTGGCGTAATGAATCATCGCATAAGAATGGGAGCCCTCCCGGCCCGAAATCAGGCCCGGCTTGCGTTGCTTGTCATCCTCAAACACCAGCGGCCGAGTATTGTCCTCCTCGAAAATCGCATCGCCGAGCGGCCCGGCCCACGCCACCGCCGCCTCGTTCTGCAGGCTGTAGCGGCAGACGCTGGGATGGTTGCGGCAGACCCTCGCCAGCTCCCGGACCGCCTGCGGCAGATACACGTCGTCCCAGATCTGCCTCTGACAGCCACGGATCGCGGTCTCGGGGATAAGCATGAATCCTAGCTCATCGGCAACATCCATCATATATTGGGTCGGTGTGGACTGGTGGATCCGGTTGGCACAAATTCCCATCCGCATATAGCGCTTCCACGATTCCGGACAGCCGCCGGATTTGCCGTCATGCGGGAGAAACGCGGGCGAAGAGGAATAGCAGTCGTATTCGCTCATGGCTGATTCCGGCGTGCCATCGCTGATGAAGTTGATGCGCACGCCATTGACCAGGTAATAGAACGGCCCCTCGGTCCACTCGACGAAGCCGAAGCGCTGCGTGCGCCGATCACTAATGGAATCGCCGGAGCGCAGCGTCAGTTTCAGGTTGTGGAGCTTGGCCTGATAGCCTTCGTTGAAGGGTTTGTTTGGCCACCAGTAGCTGGCTGGCCCGAGCGACCAAGCCACTGGTCCGAGAGTGACCTTTTTCTCTGACTTGGCCGGGATCGTGGCCTTAACCGTTGGCAGGGTCGGGTAATTCCAACGATCTCCATTCCACGAATCCAATCCCGCGTCGAGCTCCACCTCGGCATCCTTTTCGGTGTCGTTGCGCAGCCAGACATCGCAGCTCAAGCTGCTTCGCGATACCGAAGGCCGCACAAAAATGTCGCGGATGCGCACCTGCGGATAAATGGCCAGCCGGATAAAACTGGTAATGCCAAAGCCAAACTTGGACGCATATCCACTGGGGTGATCGACCCATCCCTCGCTGTAGATAAAGCCGACTGGCACCTTGTTTCCATAATGCCACAGAGGATAGGTCTTCACTTTCAAGCCATATGTCCTGCCCGGCTGCACACGTCGTGTCAGATCGACGCTGAAAGGCATGAGCGGCCCGGCATGCTCGCCCACCAACGTTTCATTTCCCCCGTCGATGAGGAAGACCTCGGCCCCGTGATTCACCGCGCCCAACTCCAGAGCGACCGACTTTCCTTCCGCTTCCTTGGGAATACTGATCTCCCGCTGGTAGGTGGCATGATCTTTGACGGCACGAACCTGCGGCATTGCATTCTTGCCAGGCAACTCAACATCCATTTGAATCCAAGGCTGGTCCTGCCGGTCGGAGTTGTATCCGCCGCCGGGCACCTTGATTTTGCGAGGAGTGCCATCGTCAACGCTCAGCGTCCAAGCCGTGTCCGAGGCCAGATCGATTTCCTTGACTTCATCTGGTGCAAACCGGTGCCCCGACCACGAATTCTCGGCGGCAAGCAATACGGCTAGCGGAGCCAGCAGCAGGGCGCCGAGAGTAAATGTTCCGAGTATTTTTCTGTGTTTCATTTGGTTATTCAGGATCATCGAGCCGGGATTTCATAAGGTGGTTTCGCGAGTTGAAGAATCATATAAAAAATGGTTCACCGAATCGTTATCTTGTCAAAAAGCGGCTTCTGGGTCGTCGTGCTTTCAAAGCGCAGGGTATTTTCGCCGGCCTTAAGTTCCATTTCCTGAACAACCTCCTTGACCGCATTCCCGTCACCGGATCGCGGGAAGTTGATGTTGAGTGGCGCTGCGCCATTGATACTCACCCCCGTGCTGAAATCAGCGGCACATGCATACGCAATGGCAACATTGTAGCGGCCGGTCTTTTGTACAGCAACACGGTTGAACTGCAGACTGTTTCCCAAATCATTCCCGACCCCGGTGACGCCCGCATTTGACGAGAACTGCAGTATTTCAGGGCTCTTGTACGCCACCACGTAAGCCAGGCCGGTGAAGGTATTGTAAGAAGATTCGGCTTCGTAGCTTCGCGGACGATCCCAATCGTACTCGCCTTCCACAATCAGCATGACGACACCATGGGGCGGCACGGCCTTGGCGGTCCAGCCGTCCTGGATCGCGCCGAGATCAGAATGAACCCACAGATCCCGGACTTTCGCCTTGGCGGGTTTCAGGCCTAACGAACTCCAGTTAACCCGGATATCACTGACCGCGCCGGTGCGGTTCAGGAAGAGAACGGCTACCTTTCCGGACGTAAATGCTTGCAATGGCTTGGCGTAGACTTCTCCGCCTGTAGACGGCACCTTTCGGCCCGTGGCTCCCAGGCTGTCCTGATCGACGGCAATGACCTCCCTGTTTTTCAGGATCCCGAGTTGAGTCTCGTTGATTTTGGGATAGAGCCCCTCGGGATCGAGAGATGGATCACGGAGATCGGTGCTAATCAAGAGCGGGGCTCCCCTTTCCGCCCACATGCTGAAATGAGATTTTGCTTCCTCGTCCGAAATTCCCCGACATCCCACCACCATCATGTCCAAGTCGTTCCACCGACCAGGCGCCTGAGCCCACCAGTATTGTTCTGCCTTATCAAACTCCTTTAGTACTTGCCAGAAACTGGAATGTGAGCTTCGAGAGGCCCTATCATTTTTATGCGCTAGGATGTCGCTACCAACTCGCCACAGATTAGAAATCCGCGGGCCGAATTCGAACGGAAAGGTGCCCGGGGTGGAGAGACTGATAATGATCGGACGCTTCATGTTAGCAACAAGGGGCTGAACCACATTGAGCCACCCCGTTCTTCCACGATCATCAATCTTAATGTAGTCCCATCCCCACTCCGAATACTGCTGAACATCCTGGGGTTGGAAACCCCGTTGTCTGGGATTGCAGTAGCCGAGCTGGCCAATGTCCGTGTATCCTCCGACCTTAAGACCTTTTGAATGAACAAAGTCACTAACCGCCTTGATGCCGTTGGGCCAACGCTTCGCGTCAGTCAGCATGCGACCATCGGCATCACGACCTGGATTGACGTCAGTGGAATACCATGAACCATCGAATGCGAGCAACATGTCGTAACCGCAATCTTTGAGTCCTTTGGAAACAAGTGTCTCGCCTGTCTGACGCACAAACAGATCACAGGAACCTTGGGAGCCGAAAGCATTCCAAAAGGAGAAGCCCATGGGAGGGGTTGGCGAGCGGTCTGCGATATCAAAGACCGGGAACACTCTTTCTGGAACCGTTACCTCGGCCAGTGCTGACGGGACGGTTGAGAGCGAGAGTGCGGCAACCGCCGCGCTGTTCATAATCAACTTATGGGAACCTCCGAAAACTACTTTTCGGAGTTGAGTTAGTGGTATTTGTTCGGTTTGAGGGGGGGCGGGGTTCACGTTGATTTCTTTCGTTTTTGATCTATTGCGTCGTTACGGTCAGCCGCGTGCGATCGTCGCGATTCACAACCTGGCCGTCCTTGACGACTTCAAGAACGAGGCAAAGTGTCCGGTCAGCGCCGGGCAATTTCGGGGCATCGAATGCCACGGTTTGCGTGGCGTGAAATCCCGGCTCGATCGTGCAGGGCGGCAGCGTCCCCTCGCTGACGAGCGGCCCCGCTGCATCATCCCAGCGGGCCTGCCAACGCAACTGCAGTTGATTGCCGGCAAGCCCGGCGTTGAACACCTCGATGCGGCGTTCGATCCGCGATCCGGCCGGGCATTTTGGCAGCTTGTAGGGCCAGCCGACCTTGCCGCTGTGGGAATTCTCGCGGATGGTCGGATTCATCTCCAGCAACTCCCGATCAAAAACAAGATAGGGATGCAACGCCCACTGAACCGCCTTGACGATCAGCGAGCCCCATCCATCCACGCCATCCTTGCGATCGCCATAATTGTTGGACTTCCAGGGATGGCGCTGGCTATTCATCCCCTCGAGAAAGTTTGGCCAGAAGTTCACCCAGCTCCAGGGGGCGAAGTGCGCCCAATCATTCAGCCGCATAGCTAATGCCTGGCGGGTAAAATCGGCCATGCCGTCAGTCGTCCAAGCGCACTCGCCCATGCCGCGGATATGATCGTTGCTCGGGACAATCGGCCGGTAGTGTTCCATCTGATGGGCGTGGCCGCCCTTCATGCCCGGCACCGCACCGGTTTGCTTATTGTTGACCTCAAACACATACGGGCGGGTCGGATCCACCTCCAAGGCGGCATCGATCAGCCAGCGCCACGGATTGTTCGGGCTGGCGAAATCCGCCGGCAACGATTCATTGGCGAGCGAATACCGGGCGACACAGGGATGGTTGCGGCAGGCGCGGATCGTCGCCTGCAATTGGAAAGAAAAATTTTCCTTCTGAAATGCGCTGGTACGGTTGCCCCACGAACCGCCCTCCGGCACCAACATGTAACCGGCTTCATCCGCCGTCTCCAACATGTACCGGGTCGGTACGCTCGTGGAGAGCCGCATATCGTTGAAGCCGATCCGCTGGTAGCGTTTCCAAGTCTCCGCACAGCCCTTGCTGCCGGCCTGCGGCGGCTGGAAACATGGCGTCTCGGTCCAGCAATCATACTCGCCGATCTGGCCGTAGCTATTGCTGTCGCCAAAGCTGGTAAAGCGCACGCCGTTGACGGTGTAGTAAAATGGGCCTTCCTTGTATTCCACGAAGCCGAAACGTTGTGCGCGATGGCAAATGGTTTGCGATCCTTCCACCAGGGCAAGGTTCAGCTTGTGCAACACAGCCTGGTAATCCGCCCGGAACGGAATGTTCGGCCACCAATAGCTTTCCGGGCCAAGGCTCCATGGGGCTTTGATCGTTGCTTTCACCGTCTCTCCAGCGGGAATTTGAATCTCGCGGTCGGGAAGGGTTGGATAGTGCCACTCGCGCTTGTTCCATGAGGCCAGCGCACTTTTGAGGATGACCGTCTTCGACGTCTTCGTCGTGTTGGTTACCCAAACATCATACGTTAGCAGTTTGTCCGCCACCGACGGCTGCACAAAGACATCGGATACATAGACCGGCGGGTAAATGGCCAGACGCACATAGCCGGTCAGTCCATAGGCGAACTTGGTGTGGCCGTCGCAATTCTTGTTGGCGGCCGTGGCCATTCCTTTGTTAAAGTCGAACCCGGCTGGAACCGTCGGCGGCCGTCCGAAATGGTAACGCGTGTAGGCCTTCACCTCGAGTCGGCATGTTTTCCCGGGAGCGGCCAAGCCGGTCAGATCCGCAGCAAACGGCGTCATCGGCGCGTTGTGCTCGGTCACTTTCCGCCCATCCAGAAAAACCTCGGCCCCGTAATTGCATCCGCCAAAAAGAATCTTCACCACTTGGTCTTTGGCCTCGGCCGGAATCGTAATTTGGCGTTCGTAAGTGGCGTAATCCTTCACATCGGCCGACGGGATCTGCGGCTCCTGCTGATCGGAGTTCCATCCGCCTGCCGTCACCTTGATCGGCCGCGGCGTCGCGCCATCGACTGACAATGTCCAGTCCGTATCGGAGGCAAGGTCAATCTCTCGCAGTGCATCCGGCGCATACCGGTACGCTGCCCATGGACGCTCCGCCGCCAATGCATTCACGGCACAGAGGGTGGCAATTATGATGAGGTTCCATATCTTGTTCATAGATTAATTCCTTCTTGTTATCTTTTGGCAATGATGCGGTTATTGGATTAACGGACAGCAGTAGAATTGTTGGCAGCAGACGGATTAGCCACAGGCCGAGGAGCCCGCTGTCCCTTCCAAAGATCCTCCATCTCTTCCAGCGAGCGGCCTTTGGTTTCAGGCAGCCATTTCAGCAAAAAGAAGAAGCCGATCACATTCATGAATCCAAAAAGAACAAAGTTGAATACCGGGCTCAGGTTCAACAAGGCGGGCGTGGCCAAGACGACAAGGAAACAAGCCGTCCACAACGCGCAGGAGGCAATCGACAGCGCCTTTTCACGGATGAAGTTCGGGTAGATTTCCGCCAGCAGCACCCAGGTCACCGGGCCAAGGGTGACGGCGAATGTGGCGATGTAAGCGAGAACCATCACGAACACCAACATCCCGGTCGATTTCGTGGATTGGTGGGCGAGTTCTTTTTCCGCGATCTGCCGGAACGCCCACGCGAGCACAAACAAGATCACCGCCATCAGCGCGGTGCCGGACAGCATAAGTTTCCGGCGTCCCAGTTTATCCACCGTGAAGATGGCGACAAAGGTAAACACGAAGAATACCAATCCCACGAACATCCCTTTGAAAAGTCCGTCTGTCAGTTCGATCCCGGCCTTTTCGAAAATGACCTGGACATAGGTGGTGACGTTGTTGGCTCCGCAGAACTGCTGCAATAGGGCCAGCCCAACACCCACCATCAAAGCCGTCAATAACCCAGGCGCTAGAAGATCCCGATAGGTGCCCTGACGATGAGTTGCCGTCAGCGTATCCTTGATTTCATCGAAGTGGCTGGCGCTGCCAAGGCGTCTCAACACGCCCATCGCCTCGCCATCGCGCCCCGCCTTGACAAGCCATCTTGGCGATTCGGGGATCAGGAGCAACAGCAGGAGGAACAAAACCGATGGCACCAGCGCTGAACCCAACATCAGACGCCATGCCGGACTGTCGATGTCTTTATTGCCAAACGCACAGGCGCTGATCGTGGCCAGCAAGATCCCGAGGATGATCGTCAATTGGTTGAGCGAGACAAATCTTCCCCGCGATTCCGCAGGCGAGATTTCGGCAATGTACATCGGCGACAGCACCGATGCCGCGCCCACGCTGAGACCCTGGACGAATCTCCACAGCGTCAGCACGGTGGCATTGAACGACCAGGGAATGCACACTGAAGAAATGACCAGCAGCAGCGCGTTCCACTGCATCGTTCGCTTGCGGCCATACTTGTTGGCATAGCGGCCAATGAACAGCGCTCCGACCATCGCTCCAAATTCGAAGATGGCGACGACCCAGCCCAGGGAAAAATCACCAAGCGCAAACTGATGTTTGATGTACGGAATAACGCCGGTGATAATCCCAAGGTCGAAGCCGAACATGAGTCCCCCCATTGCGGCGACCATGCTGACGCCAAACACGAACAGGCTGTTGTGTCCGCCCTGGGACGGTTTGGGCAGCGACGAGGGCGGGCTGAATAATGGTGCGGACATAATACGACTTCCTTTTGTGAGTTACTGTGATTTATAGCAGTTTCGTGGTATGCAAACCATGCTGACGCAGGCTGGCATATACTTCTCGGCCGATGTCGGCCCCGTGGCGCGAGCGCAGTTCGTACTTGCCATTGTGGAGCGCCATCTCCGGCGACACAAAGGAGCCGACGATCATTCCGCGCCGCCGCAGATGGCTGAAGAGCTCATCGTAGTAGGCGGCAATGTGGAGCGGTGTGAAATCGCAGACCTTCAGCGCAATCCGCCCGGCAAACGCTTCCTGCATCCGGTAGATCTGGCGGAAGTTGCCCATGCAGAAATTGTTCACGCCCACGAGACCCTCGGTGGCGGCGAGGTTTTCGATCTGGTGTTCGGCGCTGCCGCAGAAGTGCAGCGTGCCTCCGCCAAACTCACGAAAGATCCGCTCGTTGCAGGGCACGACGAATTCGCGGTACTGCTCCGTGGAAATCTGGCCGCAATCGTCGTCGCAAAGCCAGACCTTGCCGAACTGCTCCGGCAGCTCAATTCCATGTGGGTAACAATGCCGCCCCCGCTCGGCGCCCATCACCTGCTTCTGCGCCTTGATCCAGCGGATGAATGCCTCGGTGCAAAACTCCAGCAGCTCGTGCGCCGCGCGCGGCTCCTCGTGGAACCACACGAACAACGTCTCCGGGCCGGCAAGTGTGAGCGCGGTCGTGAACGGCCCTTGCGGATCACTGAACGAAATCGGCAGGTCCGAGTGCTCGCGAAAATATCGGATGGTCTCCAGCACGCGCGGCATGAGCCCGTCCTTTTCCGGATCGGGCAATGCGAGCTGACGGACCTGCTCCGGGGTACTGACGACCGCGCCTTCCACGGCCGGATCCATTTTTTGCTGGAACAAAACTTTTGCGCCAAGCGCTGACGGAATAACGCCGGTGCCATACCACGGAAACAGAAATGGGATGTAGTCGTCGTCATACGTCGCCATGTGATGCTCGATTTTCGCAGACTGGTAACGCAACATCGTCCCGCAGTCGGTGAAGTAATCGTCGGGGATCAGCTCCGGCGTCTCTCCCGAAACCCAGTAATTCACATCGGCGACCACAAACGGCACGATGTCGTTTTCCCGATGACGGTAAACGCCCTCGATCCGCCCGCGCGACGCCGCGATGCGGCTGGCGTAGCGCTCATTGATGCTGGTCATGGCTTCCTCGTTTGTCATTTTCTCGTTTCCGTTAAGGCTAGGATGTCTGGAATTGGTCGGCCGGAGGATTCCAGGGCTGATTGCAAACCCCGCGAATAGGGCGAATAGGGCGTTCCGGTGATTGCGTTTGTCATGGCCCAGAAGTTTTCCATCGGAGTATCGAGCTGGACGTGATGTGTCGGCCCGAGGATGAGGCCTCCGCCTTTTCCGAGGGTATCGAGGCGGCTGAGCACTTCGCGGCGCACGTCGTCGGGCTTGCCGAAGGGAAGCGTGTGCTGCTCGTCGATGGAACCCCAGAAGCAGAGCTCCTTGCCGAACCTCTTTTTGAGTTCCGCAGGGTTCAGGCACGCGGGCTGGATCGGGTTTAAGACGTCAAGCCCGACTTCGATCATGTCCGGGATGATCTGATCGATGACCCCGTCGGAATGGTAGGCGATTTTCACGTTGGGATTGATGGCTTTGATCTCGGAGAAGAACCTGGCCCAGAGCGGCTTGAAAATCGACCGCCACATCTCGGGAGAGACGATCATGGAATTTTGTGCGCCGATGTCATCGCCGACCCATATCATATCGACGCCCATTTGCGTTAGCTTCTTGGCGGCGGCGAGGTGGTACTGGAACGGAATATCGAGGATCGTTTCGGCCAGTTCGCGGTCGGTGATGAGATCGATCAACATCGTGTCCAGCCCGCGCAGCGCCCAGGCGGTTTCAAAGATCGTAGTCACGGTGACGCCGACAATCCAGTATTCGTCCTTATATTCGCGGATAACCCGTTCGGACTCGGTGTAAAGTTCGGGGCGGTTGGGATCGGGCGGCGTGTAGCTCGTAATCGCGTCGGCGTCAGCCAGCGGATGCGAGGCGACTTCGGTATAATGTCCGCGCCCAAATGGCGTTTCGTAAGGACACTGACGCCAGTCGATGCCCCATTCGTCCACGTAATCTCCGCTGCCGCTGTAGTAGGAGTTTGCCCATCCGACGCTGGTGAGGAGGAGGTCTTCGTCGAGCGCCCGTTCCAGTTGGTAGGTATTGCCGCCGCCGTGAGGGTTGTGTTCTTTGCCGGAGCCCAGGCCCATGTCCGCACGCAGGCGGTCGGCAAATTCCGGAGTGAAGCTGATTTGCATCGGGCAGCGGTCCGGAGCTTCGTGGTTAAGCGCCATGGCGACGCGATCTCTGTGTTTCATAGTTTTTTCAGGGTGAATATTCGGAATAACCATATGCACTGGAGTCTGTTATTCCGACATTCTGCCCGATAGTTGAATCCACGGCAGGATACAAGACGATGATGGATAGATCGAGGATGCCGAGTGTCATAGGAAGGGGATGGGGGGCAGCATGGTCTGTCTGGCTAAACCTCCGGACAATCTACATGGACTCACTATTCATTGGAATACACAGATTGGCCAAAAGCATGGACAATCTGGCCATTCGCGAGAGCGCGTGGGGCCTCCACGTTACGGGTACAGGCTAGCGATAACGAAATGCTAATCGACTCCCTTTTCCGTGCCATCAGGCAGGATGAAGGCGAGCTCACAGATTCGGACGATGCCGTCAACATCGGCGCGCTCGGATTTTGGCAGATCGGCGGCGGGAACGAGAATGCGGAGCGTGCCGATGATTACTGGCTGGGCGAAGGTGATAGTGACATCTTTTGTCGTGGCGTCCTTGATTTCACCGACGGTTTTCCATGTGCCGCCATCGCGTAATTGAACCTGAAGATTCTTTTGGTGCGGAATAACGTCCCGGTGGTCGCCGGTGATTTTCACGCCTTTGATGGTGAGCGGCTTCTTGACGAATTCGATCTGCCACCAAATGTCGCGCGGGTTTTCCTTCGTGCCGCCGCCGTACTGTTTAGAGATCCATGCATTCTGTGGAGCGGAGTCGCCGTCAACCGCATTGTCCGCTTCGAATTCGGAAGAATAGACGGATTGTGCGGCAGTCCTGAACGCATCCTTGGATGTGGAGTCTCTGGTGCGAATGGAAACTTCATCTGAGAACGCCCCCTTCTGTGCGGCGGTGTCCACCGCACGCACTTTGTAGTAATAGGTTGTGCTCGGTTCGACGGATTTGTCGGCGAATGTGGCGTGGTCGTATTCTCGAGTCTTGTACGGAGTCCGCTGCTCGCCGTAGCCGCCGCTGCGGGGCGGGACATCGTCGCTCTTCACCATGCCGACGAGCGTGTTCGTGCCAGCAGAAAAGTCGGGCTGGGCGCTGCGGTGAATTTCGTATTGCTCCACATCCGGCTCACACGCGGTTCGGAAGAGGAGATTTACGAAGTTGTCCTTGCTGATGGGTGAAACAAGAATGGCGTGCAGGCCTTCCACTGCCACCGGCGGCAAATTCCCCTGCGTGGAATCGGGCGTGGTGACGGTGGCGATCGCGCTTGGCGCACCAGGGTTGTTGGCGCGATCAACGGGAACAATCCGGTAGTAGTAGGTTGTCTTCGGATCGAGGCAACTGCGCAGCCATCCGCCGAGGTTCACGCGCGGGAGATCGGTGAAGCTGCCGGTTGCGGACTGGCCGATGAAGTTCAACTGCGTCGGCGCGCATTCCGCGTGCGTATCCCGGTAGATGTTGAAATGATCTACGTTCTTTCCTTCGCTCGTCCAATTCAAGTCCACCTGCATATCGGCAACGGCTTTCGCGCTCAGGTCGGAGATGGCGATGGAATCGCCGGCGCAGGTCACGCGGATGGTTTTCACGCCGAATTCCGGCATCGTGATTTTGAACGAATGCCCGGTGATGGGATACTCCTCCGGCCGGTCATTTTCGACCAGCGATGTGGCGCGGGCGGATTCGAGGTTCAACATCGGAAGAGTCACCGTCGCGGTCGTGCTGGTGCCGGTGGTTTCGTTGAGGCGGATAATGAATCCGCGCCCGTTCGCCTCCGCCGGCTTGATCACGCTGCACATCACGTTTGCAACGTCCACGCCCATGAAGCTGCCGCTGGCTGGCAACGTGCCGTTGTTTTTTCCATCGGCGCGCCAGGCCAACAGCGGCTGTTGCACGCTGCGTCCAAAACGATCCGCTCCGCCGGTTTTCCAGTCGCCCGCGTGGCTGCGCAACGCCCAATTAAATGAAACGGGACCTTGCTGATCAAACGCAAGGTTCACGTCGAACATATTGTTCAAAAGGTACAGGTAAAGCCGGCTTTTTTCCGGATACGTCTGATCCCGTTTGAACTTACCTTCGCGCCCGACAACCATCGGCGAGGAGGTCGGCTCGCCGTAGCACACAAGACTGCCTTCAATAGGGCTGACAGTGACACCGAACTTGCCGTTGGAAAAATCGGTGAAGCTGCGGATGGCGTAATGATCGGTTGCGCTTCCCTGAAACTGCTGGCGATATGGCTCGATCACCGCTCCGGGAAGCTCGTGGTGAATGCGGAAATTTGGGACGTCGAATGGCAGCGCGACGAACACGGCTTCATGGTTCTGCTGAACCTTGCCGGCAGCCGGGGCCTTGTCCATCCAGATGCCGAAATCGAGGCGCGGCAGATCGTGATAAAGAACGACGGTTTGCTTCAGTGCGCGCACGCCTTCAGCCTTGCCAGTCACGGTCAGCACGTCGGCAACCGGACCGCGAACGACTTTAATGGAATCGGCTTTCGCCATGCGGCTCCAGACCGAATCGAAATTCAGCCCGGTCGTGTGGGTGCGGTATTCGTAAAGATACTCGTTGAAGGCGTGAGGCGCATTTGTCTCGATGAGATCGATCCCGAGCGTCTTGTCATAGAGGCTCGTGAGCGCGCCGGTGAGATGGTTGTACTCGATCCGGTAGAACTTGCTTTCCAACTCCGGTTGGGCCGTTGCGCCGGCATCGCGCTGGCCTGCCACTAATTCATAAACCTTGTAGCCGGTAGCCGGGATGTCTTCTGCGACGAACACCGTCCTGCCGTCCGGCAGGCGCTGTACGTGCGGTTTCTTGCCGGTCACCGGATCCACGGGGATAAGATCAGCCGGAATATCTGCCTGGACAATGTCGGTTCGTTGGTACGGTAGCGGATTGAAGACGATCAGATTTCTCTCTGCGGTGCGAGAAATGGCATCGGCGAGACGTTGACTGGCACCGCTGAAGACCTGTTGCTGATAACCTCCGGCCTCGGCGACCATCTCTCGGTTTTCTTCAAGCTCGGTCTCGTACCAGGCCATATTGCCGCGCGCCACATCTTTGGCGTTCGTGTGCTCCCAATATTGAAGCAGCCGGTGATAGCCTTGAAACGTGTTGATCCACTGGTCGCCGCCGCCCGCAATTGCTTGCGCCACGCTCGCCATCGTTTCCGTGGCCGGCAACGATTCCGTGAGCTTGCGCGCCTGACCGGACGCGCAGGCGGCAGCGTAGTCCTGGTCCGACCACTGGTTGTTGGAGTCGAGGGCGAATGTTTTGATGATAGACGGCTTGATTTCTTTTGAAACGGCATCGAAGAACATGTCCATCGTGGCACACAGCAGACGCGGATAGGCCCACTTGGCATTCCAAGCATGGATGCGGTCGACAAAGGTTCGCGAGGATTGCAAGTAGTCGCTGCCGCATTGATTGAACATCACGTCATACGGCTGCCAACTGGAGGTATGGCTCGCGATGAGTTTCCGGGTGGCATCATCAAGGCCGATGTTGCTTCCTTCGCCATAGGCGCTGGCATGTTCGAGCACATGTTGGCTGGAATCCGGGGCCTTCCAGTAAAAGACCGGCTCGAACTCGGCAGGCTTCTCGCATCCTCCACAGCCGTTGAAGCCGTGCATGAAATACAGCACGTCCGCTTCCGCTGCATAGGTGGCCAGCGGCCAAGTGAGACCGACCACGTCGTCATTTTGCATCGTCTTACTGGCCGGAGCGCCGAGCAAATCCACCGCATAGCGTCCGCTCATGTAAAATAGTCGCGCCATCAACTCGTGGCCCAATTCCTCCGTGTTCGCCGTGTTGTGCAGCCGCCCAAGCGCGATGCGGCCCTCGCGCATCCGCTGCGCCAACTCGCGCGCCGCGTCCTTGCCGTGAAAGCTGATGAAGCTGGTGATCGGCTCGCTGGTTTCGATGTTGAACCGGTATTGATCTTCAGCCGGCCACGCATCCGTCTCGCGGCAAAACTGCAGCGGTCCAACGATGTTTCCGTGACGGATTGAGGTGCGGAGCCGGTGCGGATAATCGCCGAAGCCCAAATCCTGATGGCTGAACTCGCAGCTGTAAACCGTCCACTTCTTCTGCGGCTGCCATGTCAGTTCCTTCTTTGCCAGCGGTTGCAGACCGTTCTTCGAAAGCACCTCAACCGTGAGTTTTGTCGACGCGGCGATGTCGCTGATGAAAATCGGAACCGTTGACTTGCCGGGCGCAATCGTGCCGAGATCCAGAGTATAAGCCGCCTCAGAACCGACGGTGATCCGGGCTGAGGCATCAACGGGCGCTCCCGGGTTGTCCAGCGCGAGGTCGGCCCTCTGCCTCAGCGGCTTCCCCTGCTCGGTCTTGGGAAAGAACGGGGTCGGAGTGATCCCCTCAATCGCTATCCCGGACGTCCCCGCCGCCAGCGCGTGAAGGATGCAACTAAGAAATAGAATCATTCGGAGCAGTTCACGTCTTTTCATAATCGGGGGGAGTTGGGATGAATGAACTTGCAGGTGTCATAGCGTTATGATTAAGTTCCTGCTCAGTCAATGAAATTCACAAAGAACTTCGCAGGAACGGAACCCGGTGATGATGTTTCGCGCATGGGCAAGGTATCTATCAACGACATCGCGAAGGCCGCCGGCGTCTGCATCGGAACCGTCTCGCGGGTGATCAACAACCTCGACCGGGTTCACCCGGGGACGCGCGAGAGGATCCAGAAAATCATCGCGGAGACGGGCTACCATCCGAGCCAGGCGGGCCGGGCGCTGGTTTCCGGGAAAACCCTCAACGTCCTGGTGCTGGTCCACAACATTGCTGATCCGTATTGCGCCGCCATTTCCAAGATCTTCAGCCGACGCTGGCACGATCTCGGGTACCAAATGTTGCTAGGCGATTCGAATTGCGATCCGGAACTGGAGCGCGAACACCTGGCCCATGCCCGGCATGGAAGCGTGGACGGACTGATTGTCGCTCCTGTGCCGGGACGCAAGAACAGCTCGATCTACCGTGAAATCCTCAAGACCGGCCTTCCGCTCGTGGCCATCGACAATCGCGTGGAAGGAGTTCAAATCCACTGCATCAAATACGATGACGCGGCCGCCGCGCGCATGGCCGTTGAGTACCTTGCGGGGAAAGGTCACCGGCACATCGCTTTCGTGCATTCGCAAGTTGAGTTTCAGACCGTCAAGGACAGGCTTGCAGGTTATCGGGAAACCATGAAACGCCGGAACCTTCCATTGAATGAATTCCAGACGCCGCTCTCAAACGATCCCAACGAAGCGGCGGAAGCGATCCGCAAATTCATGCGCCGCGAACCGGCCCCGACCGCTCTGGTGGCTGAAAACGAGATCATGGCTCTGGTCTGCATGAACACGCTTCTGCAAGCGGGATTCGAAATCCCTCGGGAAGCGGCAGTGGTGGCCTTCGGCGACACGTTAACCGGCCATTTCACGCCTGTTCCGCTAACCACCGTCTCGGTAAGGCACCAGCTGATGTGCCAGCAAGCGGTGGAAATACTCAGCCGCCTGATGGAGTGCCCCAGCACGCCAAAACAGGCGTCAGTTCAGGATCTCATCCAGCCCGAAATAATTGTCCGCGCCTCAGCATAATACCGTTTTCACACCGAAATGGGATAGACGTAAGTTTTCAGTTTTCAGAAGATAGCGCCCTTGTTTTTATTGAAATCCGAACACTGAACCCTAACAACTCAAGCATTGACTCCACTCTCATTGGAATAGACAGATGGATCACGCACATGGACAAATTGGCCATTCGAGAACGTTTCGATTACATTCCGGCCCTTCGCGAGCGCGCGTGGGGCCTCCACGTTGCGGGGACAGGCCAGCGGGTCGAACCGCCAAACGAACCCTACCATCGCCCCGAGGCCAATGTTCGCTGCCAGTGGGAACAAGGCAGAAAGCTGCAGGACTATGGGTTCGTGTATATCACCGATGGTCAAGGCGAGTTCACCGTAGCGAATGCGGATTGGAAGCGAGTCGCCGCCGGCGATGTCCTTATGCTGTTCCCCGGCATTTGGCACAATTATCAACCGCTTCGCAGGACGGGCTGGACCGAGCGATGGGTGCTGTTCAATGGCGAACTAGCCAACCAGTGGTGCGCCCATGAGCTGATCTCGCCCGAGGTGCCGCACCTGCACGTTGGCATCCGCAGCGAAATGATCGCGTGCTTCGACCGGCTGCTGGAAGTTGCGCGAGGGTATCCGCCGTACGCAAACCAGATACAGTCCGGTATCGTGATGGAAATCCTGGGGCACATCCTAAAATACCATCAGGATCAGTCGCCGCAGAATACCGAGCGCGCCAGAATGGTTCATCGGGCGCTCGATTTTATCTCGAAGAACTTTGGCAGCGAAATTGATTTCGAGCGCATGGCCGAAAAGATGGGGACGAGCCATCGGCAGTTCCGGAGACTGTTTCGGCAGGTCACAGGCATTGCTCCGCAACAATACCTCATCCACCTGCGGCTGAACGAAGCAAAGCGGCTGCTCGGCACGCTCACAGTTGCCGAGGTCGCCGCGCGCGTCGGATTTACAGATTCGTTTTATTTTTCCCGGCTCTTCAAAGCAAAGATGGGCGTCGCGCCGAAGTACTGGCATTAAACTCCGACGTCCCATGCCAGTAAAGAATCCTCGGGGCAAGCCCCGAGGATTCTTTACTTTGTTGTGGACTGAGGAGGTAACAGTTTGAATTCGTGCAGGCATAACGCATAGACGCATTTTGCTTCTCATCATAACTTCTCCGACCGCACGGTTTTCATCTCTCCGTTGATGTTGACGCGGACATCATGCGGTTCGGTGGAGGCGATGCGGCAATTTATAACCTTGCCGTCCTTCCACTCGATGTCCACCGTGAACCCGCCGCGCACCCGCAGACCTTTTACGGAGCCATTCGGCCAGCTTTTTGGCAGGGCGGGCAGTAGATCCAAGATGAACGAGCCGTCTTCATTGCGCCGATGGCTTTGGAGGAGCATTTCGGCGACGCCGGCGGTATAGCCGAAGTTGCCATCAATCTGAAACGGCGGGTGGAGGTCAAAGAGATTGAGGGCGACGTAGTTGGCAATGAGCGAGCTGGCGAGTTTCCGCGCACGGTCTCCATCGCCCAGCCGCGCCCAGAGATTGATCTTCCAGCCGGAGCTCCATCCTGTGGCGACATCGCCGCGATAGTTGAGCGACTGGATCGCCGCTTTCGCAAGATCGGGAGTGGAGCGGGGGGTGATCTGGCTGCCAGGAAACACGGCGAACATATGCGAGACGTGCCGGTGGGTATTTTTTTCCACACCCTTTTCAAGGTCGGGCTCAGCCCATTCGCAGAGCTGGCCGGCCGCGCCAATCTTGAGCGGCACCAAGCGGTCACGCAGCACCTTCAGCTTGGCGCAGAACTCCCGGTCGGCCTGAAGGATTTCACCGGTTTGGATGCAATTGTCGAACAAGTCGCGAACGACCATGATCTGCCAGTAGGCGCTTCGCGTCAACGGGCCTTGTTCCGGAGAGAAGCTCGGCGAGATGGAAAGAAAGCCGCCGGGAAATTTTTGAAGATTCTCGACCCAAAACTCGGCGGCCCCCTTCATCACCGGCCATGCCGATTTGCGCAGGAACTCCTTGTCCTGCGTGAAGGCGTAGTGCTCCCAGATGTTGTGGCAGGCGAACGCCGCGCTCTCGGCTTCCATCATGTGGATGCCGCGGTTCGACCCCGGCGCGGTGAACCCCCAGACGTTGCCACAATGATGGGCAACCCAGCCGCCCGAGTTGTAATGGATCTTTGCCGTCTTCTCGCCCGGCTTGCGCAAATCCTCCATCCAGGCCATCAGCGGCTCGGCGCACTCGGACAGGTTGCAAAGTTCGGCCGGCCAGTAATTCATCTCGGCATTGATGTTAAGCGTGTAGTCGCAATTCCACGGCGGCGTGTTCGAGTTGTTCCATACGCCTTGCAGGTTTGCGGGCAATCCGCCGGGGCGTGACGAACTGATCAGCAGGTACCGGCCAAACTGGAATAGCAGAGCTTCCAACCCGCGATCATCAGGTGCCGTCTTGTATTGCGCCAGCCGAACGTCCGTCGGCAGCGAGTCCCTCGGCTTGTCATCGAGCGTGAGAGCGACGCGATTAAACATTTTCTGAAAGTCCGCGACATGTGCCGACCGAAGCTGCTCATAGGATTTCCCGGTCAATGCCAAGATCGTTTTTGCGTTTTTCTCCGCAGGCTCGGATCCGCGATAGCTCGGGTATTCCAGTTTGTAGTTCGTCGCGCCGACAAAAAGCACCGTCACTGCGTCCGCATTCGTCACGCTAATCCGGCCGGCCTCGTCGATGATTCCCCCACCCTCGGTGCGAACGATCACTCGCGCCTGAAATTTCATTCCCTCGTGGGCGGAATCTTGGGTGTCAACATGTCCGTCAAATACCAGTTCGCCATCCTTCACTGTGATCTTGGTATTCTTGTGCGGTGACGTTACTCCCAGACGAAAGCTGATCTTCCCCTTTTCGCTGCCCGTGAATCGCATCACCGAGACCTGATCTGGATAACTGCAAAAGAACTCCCGATCGAATCGAGTGCTTCCTACGCGATACGTCACATGCGCGGTCGCCGTCGTGAGATCCAGGTCGCGCCGGTAGTCTTCCCCCTTCTCAGGCATATCCTTGAAATCCACCAGCACATCGCAGAACGCCTGATACGCCCCGAAGTCGGGCTTCCCAAAACCCTTCACGCTGAGAAAGTCGCTCTTGGCCAGCACGCCCGCCTCGTTGCGTTTTCCTTCGCGAAGGAGCTGCCTCACTTTTTCGAGCGCGTCGGCCGCACCGGGCCTGTCGTTCTCCGGATCCGCCCACCCGCTCCAGAGGCTCCCCTCATTGCAAAGCACATGCTCCTGGCGCACGCCGCCAAAGACCATCGCGCCCAGCCGTCCGTTGCCCAGCGGCATGGCCTCCAGCCAATTGGCCGCCGGCTTCGTGTACCAAAGCGTTAGGTTTTCCTGCGCAGAAGCCGTCAAGACGGTCGCTAATATTAAAAAGATTGGGACGTATTTTTTCATCATCAATGAGAAATTTCTAACCTAAAAGGAAAACATGGAAATTAACCACGGAGGTCACGGAGAGCACAGAGCGAGGAATATAAAGGATATTGCAGGCTTGATGGAGAACCGCCTTTGGGGAGAGTCATCCATTTGCATTGTGTGGTTTCGCAACCCTCAGCCTCTCTTTTGATTGGACTCCGTGTTCTCAGCGTTCTCCGTGGTTCCATTCTGTTTTTAGGCTAAAAAGCCGGGCTTACTTCACCGGCGAAAAGACATGGAATTCCGAGATGGACACCGGAGGTTTCGAGCACTGAAGGAATTCCAGGCGAATCGCGCAGGCTTTGACAGGAGGAAAGTTCTCGAGAAGTGTCTGTCCAATCGTTGTTCCCTCCAAGCAGGTTAGCCATGGATCGTCCTTTTCAGAGCGGTAGCGCAAAGCGAACTTCTCTACCCCGCCCAAAGCCTCCTTGACATAGACGGAGCTGACCTCGTGCGGAGCATCAAAATCGACCTGCAGCCAAGGCAGCTTGTCCGACTTATCGGCGACCCACCGGGATTTGGCATCTCCATCCACGACTAGCTCCGGCCCCCATTGTTTTTGATTCGCAAAAAAGCTTGAAGCCGTTATCCGGCCCTGAGCCATCAGCGAGTGAGTGGGCTGCTGAATGGGTGCAATATCCTCCGCAGGCCCGTCCACCTTCAGTTCCACGATGGTATCCAGCGCATCGCGAGAGGCCGTCGGCACTTCGATTTCCAGATGTTCGGGGGTCTGCCTGACTTCGGCCGTTCCGCCGGTCAGGACGTTATGCCCGACGACCTTGCGAGGAAGTGGCGGCAGGCTGAGCACATCATGCGGCCATCGGAGGATATGGAGAAAAATCGAGTTCCCATGGCAGGTGCTGCCGCCCCACCAATCGCCGACCGGGAGATAAAATGTCCCATCGCTTGTGCTCTTCCGGATCTTCTCGTCGGGCGCGACAAACGGTCCTCCACGCGTTCCATAAATCGACTGCCCGTAGCGTCCAAGCCAAGCGCCAATTTCGCCCATACGGTCGGCTTGGCGCTTCTCGATACGGCCATCCGGCATCGGGCTTACGTTGAGCAGGAGGTTTCCGTCATCCACAGCAGCACAAACCAGCATGCGGATGCAGTCTTCGCGCGAGTGCATCGGCGCCCCCGGCTGCCAGGACCATTGCGGCACAACGATGCCAGGGGCAGCCTTTGTGAGCGTGGCATTTGCTTCCCAAGCCTTTTCCCGGTCGAAGCCACCTGGCCGCTGCTCGAAGGTTCCGAAATCCGCCGGCCTGTCAGGCGATGGGATCACGTGTCCTTTTTCGTCCACATCGGGGAGTCCCAGCCTGTCGTTGACGAGCGTGCCCGGCTGCAGCTCCAGACAACGATTGTACACGCGCAACCCGCGGCTGACGCTCCATGGCCGCGGAGCCCAGTCAAACCAGCAGGTCACGATCGGCCCGTACTTTGTGCAGAGCTCCGACATCTGAGCGATCACATACTGCTCGTACCTGTCCTGATCCGGCTTCGTCCCGGCGGGCAGCGCGTAGCCGGGCACGGTCTTGTCCGGCCAGCCGTAGTCGGGATGGTAAAAATCGGCGATCGAATAATAAACTCCAAAAGCGACACCCTGGCGCCGGCAGGCCTCGGAGAGTTCCTTAATCACATCGCGCCCAAACGGCGAATTCATGATGTTGTAAGGCGTCTGCTTGGTATCCCACATGCAGAAGCCATCGTGGTGTTTGCAAACGGGGACGATGTATTTCGCGCCGGCGGCCTTGGCGATCGCCACCCACTCGTCGGCGTTGAACTGGACGGGGTTGAACTTCTTGTAGAGCTGGTCGTATTCCTCTTGAGGCGTCGTTCCCCAAGGAGATTTGCGCCCGCGCGTCCAGCCAATTTCCTTCTCCGTGAGGCTCACCGGCCCCCAGTGAACAAACATTCCGAACCGCGCAGCGCGCCACGCAGCCACCCGGGCGTTGTATTGTTCCGCCGTCTCCGCACATTGCACCGCAGGTGCGATCATCGCCAGGTTTCCAGAAAGCAATTTCTTCAGAACAGGATCCATGGCATCGGCCCACATCTGGTATCCTACTCCGTCGGGGTGGATTCTATCAATGCTAAGCCCCTTGAAATTCAGAACCTGTTTCCCGTCCGCAGTCGTTGTTGTCACCGCCGGCATCATGGGCACCAGATCAATCCAAAAGACAGATTTGTCATCGGCGAAGTTTTTGATGATGCCGTCGGCTGCGAGCATCCTATCGTTAATCGCCAGAGCTTCGCTCCCCCCACTCTCCCGATTGCTCGGCAGGATGCTGACCAGGATGATTTTCACTCCGGGAAATGTTGTCTGAGTTTTCGTAATCACGGCCTTAACCCCCTCAGCGATCTGCTGAATCGTGTAATTCCTGTTGTTTGTCCCGATCATGATGACGGCGACTTTCGGCCGCAGTCTCTTGATGTCCATGTTCTCGAAGCGCCAAAGGACGTTCTGGACGGTGTCTCCGCCGATGCCGAAGTTCAGAGTGTGAAGGGGCTCATACTTTTGAGTCCAAATCGGCAGGCCTCCTCGTTTTTGGTCCAACCAGAGCTCCGTGATCGAGTCTCCAATAAAAATCAGATCGCAGGGCTTGTCCTTGAACTCGGCAACCCGTGCCGCACACTTCGCCAGCTTTTCCGCTCCTGTCATTCTTCCGTTTTGGGAAACTGTGCTCAGGTATTTCCTGCCATCCGGTTCCGTGATGGGAGCCAACGGCTGATTGTTCCCAACGGTACTGGTGGCTGCGACCGGAGCCGGCGAGTTGGTATCACTTGCCGGCAACGAGACCAACGGTAACAGCAGGAGGGAGGCGAGGAGGGGAATTTTTATGGGGGACATATCGCGAAAACACTGCCACCATGCGCCATTTCCTACAAGCGGATAAACGCCCCGGCGGGCGTTTCGGGCGCACGAATGTGGGGAAGAAATGACTTTTTTCTAGGAAACGATGTCCGCCTGCGGTAGTCCTCGTAAACCGCCATTAACCGGGCGCGTCTTCACCCTCACCACCTGTATAAATCTTCAAAATGAAACTTTCCTCGCTCCTTCCCATCGTTCTCATCGGTGCCGCCGTTCAAGCCGCCGAGACGGCACCGTTGCCCAGGTTCTCCAACGAAACCTTTTACAAAAAAGGCAAGTTCGATGAGGGGAAAGCGAAGGACGCCGTCATCGCCCTGATGAAATACCACGGCTATCCGGTTTATCCGGACATGAAAAAGCAGCTGTGGGTTTCCGACTACGGGACGGGACAGTTCACCCAGGTCGGGCTTGCCGCGCGGATGTGGTGCAACAACGAGCGCGACCGTTACATGCTGATGGATCTCTTCCTGCTCCCCGGGCAAATGCTGCCCGAGCATTGGCACGTGGCCAGCGGAAAGAATCCCGCCAAAACCGAAGGTTGGCTCGTTCGCTACGGATCGGCACACATCGTTGGGGAGGGAACGCCGAACCTGAAGTCCGGCATCGTGATTCCAAAGTGCCACAACAACGGACAAGTCACCGTCCGTCACGAAGTGTTTGCGAAACCCGGAACTTTCTTGCAGTTGAACAGGGTGGGCGCCCACCATTGGCAGTTCGCCGGGCCAGCCGGTGCCATCGTCACCGAAGTTGCCACCGTGCATTCCGACAAAGGCGTGCGGCATCTTGATCCCGCGATCAACCGGAACTTTCTTGCCCAATAGCGTCAGAAAACCCGCTCATGGTGTCGAGTTTTAACTGCGCCAGAGATCGCCTCTTCCGGTCTGTGTCCTTATTTGGAGAGGCGACCCCTCCCCTATAAATCGCAACATCACTTCATGCCCAAACCTCTCACGCAAGCCAACGCCGGAAATCTTTTGCCGATGCTCTCCGGAAGCCGGTTGGCAGTGATGATCCTCGTGCTAATGGCTGTCGTTGGCGCACGGGCAGCCGATTATATTTCTCCGATCGCCCTGGTTGCTTCGCATGATGGGAAACGACTCTACGTCGCCGAGGCAACCGCGAAGTTGGTGGCGACGGTTGATCTGGAAACCGGCAAGCTGATCGCCACGTGCCCGCTTCCGCTGGAACCCTCCGGTCTGGCCTTGATGCCAAATGGAACGCATCTTATTGTCACGGCCGGAGGAGCAAATGGGAAAGTCTATTTCGTGGATTTGATTAATAATTCCATCTCGGGCACTCTTCCCGCAGGCCACACGCCTATGGCTCCCGTGCTTTCTCCGGATGAAAGGACGCTCTACATCTGCAACCGCTTCAACAACGAGGTACAGGTCATCGATCTCGCCACCGGCAAGACCACCGCTCACATTGCCGTGACCCGTGAACCCGTGGCAGCTGTGATCACCCCCGACGGCAAGAGTCTCTTTGTGGCAAATCATCTCCCCACCGGCTCGGCAAATGTGGATCGCATGACATCCATTATCGACGTCATCGACACCGCCAGCGGCAAGGCGGGCACGTTCATCAGCCTTCCCAATGGCGCGATCGATCTGCGCGGGATGTGCCTCTCCCCCGATGGCAAGATCGTCTATGTCCCATCGATTCTCGCCCGATTCATGGTTCCCACCACCCAAATCGAACGCGGCTGGATGAACACCCACGCGCTCAACATCATCGATGCCGAAAAGCGCACGCTCCGCCACACCGTGCTGCTCGACGATGTGGATCTTGGTGCTGCCAACCCCTGGGGCGTCGTTTGCACCCCCGACGGAAAATACATTTGCGTCGCCCACTCGGCGACGCATGAGGTTAGCCTGATCGACCAAGCGGCTCTCCTCGCCAAACTCGGCAAAGTCCCCCGCCGGGACGAATCTCATTTGGATGACAACGCTTACGAGGCCCTTCCGGAAAATCCCATCAACGACTTGAGCTTTCTCAACGGCATCCGACAGCGCGTCAAACTCAAAGGCAACGGACCTCGCGGGCTCGCCGTGGCGGATCACAAAGTCTATGCCGCCGAATATTTCACCGGCTCACTGGGAGTGGTGACGCCCGCTCCTGGCGAGCCATTGGTTCAATCCCTGCCTCTCGGGCAGGAACCCCCGATGACTCCTTTGCGCAAGGGAGAGATGCTCTTCAACGACGCCGCCACCATGTGCTTCCAGCAATGGCAGAGTTGTTCCACCTGTCACCCCGACGCCCGCATGGATGCCGTCAACTGGGATCTTCTCAACGATGGCATTGGCAACCCGAAAAGCACCAAGAGCCTCGTCCTCTCCGCCCAAAGGTCGCCCGTCATGGCCCGTGGCGTGCGAAAAACGGCCGAAGAGGCGGTGCACACCGGGATGAAATTCATCCAGTTCATGAACCCGGACGAAGAGCGCGCGGGCCCGCTTTACCAATATATAAAGTCGCTCCGGCCCGTTCCCAGTCCCTATCTGGTCAACGGCAATCTCTCCCCATCGGCCAAACGTGGCAAGGCGGTGTTTGAAAAGGCGGATTGTGTCCGCTGCCACAGCGGCCCGTATTTCACCGACTCGAAACTTCGCGACGTGGGAACGTCCGATGGCTTTGACAAAGGCGCCCGCTTTGTCACGCCCACCCTCCGCGAAGTCTGGCGCACCGCCCCCTATCTTTTTGACGGACGGGCGGCGACGATGGAAGAAGTTCTCACAAAATACAACGCCAACAACCGTCACGGGCACACCTCAACTCTCAGTTCCCGGGAACTCGAAGATTTGATCGAATACGTCAATTCTCTTTGAAAAGCTTTTTCCTTTCTCCCGTGGTTGGGACGGTGCCGCAACGCCATCGCAAATCGCATGCGCCATCTCCGCAGATGTGAGCGAACCTTAGGATTGATCGGGCGCGCCGGAGCTTTTCCCGGCTCGGCAAACGCGGCGCGTTATTTTGATTCGGCTGTCCGGGCCTCTCCGTTCCTGCGGAAAATTGTGCGCAGAGGATGTTCGTCGAGCACGTTGGCCTTGATCCCTCCCAGCTTCTTTTGGTCGTAGAGTTGGATGCCCACGTAGTCGTAGATCGGGCAGATTGGAACGGCGCGGGCAACCAGAAGGTCTTCGGCCTCGCGGAGGATTTCGAATCGTTTGGCAGGATCGATCTCGCGTGTCGCCCGGGCGAGAAGCGCATCGTATTCCGGCGAACTCCACCCGGTGCGATTGTTGCCGCCTCCGGTGAGAAACATGTCAAGAAACGTGTTCGGATCGGGATAGTCACCGACCCAGCTCGACCTCGCGATATCGTAGTCCAAAAGCGTGAGCGAATTCAGATAAACTTTCCACTCCTGCCGGACAAGGTTGACATTCACGCCGAGGGTGTCGCGCCACATGCTTTGCAATTCGACCGCGATCGCCTCGTTGAGCTCGCTTTTGCTGTAGAGGTAATTCACCAGCGGAAATCTTTTGCCTCCCGGAAAACCGGCTTCCGCGAGGAGTTTGCGTGCGGCCTCCGGGTCGAACTTCAGCCCGTCCGGACCGGTGTATCCGGGGATGCCCGGAGGAACAAGGCCCGGTGCGGGCAGCTCGCCGGCGCGCGTGATCTTCCCGACGATGCGCTTCTTGTCCACTGCCAGCGAGAACGCGCGCCGCACCCGCTCGTCGGTGAACGGCCCGTGCGAGCAGTTGTAGCGCAGGAAATAGATTCCCAAAAATGGCGCGGCATGAAAATCCGGCCTCTTCTTCAAGTCGTCCAGCAGAGCCGGTGGTGCGAGACCCTTGTCCATGACGAGATCCGCAAGTCCGCTGGCATAAAAATTGAACGCCACATTCGCATCGGAGATCGGGAGAACATCAACCGTGTCGAGCGTGACGTGATCACGGTTCCAATAGCGGGGGTTTTTCCTCAGACGGATCTTGTCGTTGATCCGCCAACTTTCGAGGACATAGGCCCCGTTGCCGACAATGTGGCCCGGTTTGATCCAATCGTCGCCGACCCGCTCGATCAGGCTCACCGGAACCGGCTGCAACGTCGGAAACGCGCACAGCTCGAGAAAATACGGAGTCGGGTTTTCGAGTTCGACAACCAGCGTGCAAGCATCCGCCGCGCGCACGCCGACCTCCGCAAAATCGGAAATCTTTCCATCGGCAAACGCCCGGGCCTTTTTGATCGGGAAGAGCTGGTAGTTGTATTGGGCACCCGTCGCCGGTGTCAGTGCCCGCCGCCAGGAGTCAACAAAATCCCGGGCGGTAAGCGGATGTCCATCGCTCCAGCGGGCATCGGCACGCAGGTGGAAGATATAGGTTTTCCCATCGGGCGAAATTTCCCATGACGAGGCAACGCCCGGGCACGCTTTGCCTGTTGCGTCGTAAGCACAGAGCCCTTCAAAGAGGGCGTTGACAATCCGCCCCTCCGGCTGGCCTGTGATGATCGCCGGATCGAGCGTCTCCGGCTCGGCCCCGTTGATAAAAACCAGATCCGCCCGGCGCTCGCCCGGCCCGCAACCGACAAGCAGTCCCGCAAGAATTGCCATGCAAAGACCCTTCGCCACGCGTATCGTCATGCTCCTATGAAAGCGATTTTGTCTTCCGCTGCAATCCTGATCAGCCTTCTCCTCTCCGGCTGCGCAACACGTCCGCCACTCACAACCGTTTCCTCCGTGAACCTTTCCCGCTATGCCGGGAAGTGGTATGAAATTGCAAAATACCCGAACTGGTTCCAGCGGAACTGTGCGGGCGATACCACCGCGACATACACTGCCAACCCGGACGGCAGCATCCGCGTGATCAACCGATCCCTCGGGAAAAATGGAAAACTTCTCTCTATCACCGGCCGGGCAACGGTCGTTCCCGGCTCCAACAACACGAAACTCAAGGTCGGCTTTGGCGGCCCGTTTGCGGGGGCCTATTGGATCATCGGCCTTGACGAAGCCCATTATTCCTGGGCACTGGTCGGACATCCTTCCCGGCAGTTCCTTTGGATTCTCTCCCGCGAGCCGAGGCTGTCCGCAAGCGCCTACGCCGAAATTGTCGGACTGGCCGCCCGGCGCGGCTACGATCCCAAGCGCATCCTTCTTACAGCGCAGAGCGGATTTTAGGCTTTGCCATTGGGCTTCCTTGCTCCGTCGCGCGACAGACGAATATTCGGATCTTGACAGCGGACGAATACCATAGGACAAAAACTGTCCTATGTTTCGCAAGCCCGCTGTTTCCCGTGTGAGCCGAGCCCGTCGTGCCTCCGCGCCGAATCCGACCGCCCGTGCCACGCGCCCGCCCTACGCCCGGATGATAAAAATCCACGAACTGCTGGCGGCGGGCAAGTATCCGAACTGCAGCGGCCTTGCGGGCGCGTTCGAGGTTTCTTACAAAACCGTCCAGCGCGACATCGACTTCATGCGGGATCAGATGCTTTTGCCGATCGACTACGATTCCACCCGGCACGGGTTTTGCTACTCGAAGCCCGTGACATCGTTTCCCATGGTGCAGATCACGCACGGCGAGGTGGTTGCCCTGCTCGTCGCACAGAAAGCGGTCGAGCAATACCGGGGCACGGCCTTTGAAAAACCGTTGCGGGCGGCCTTTGAAAAAATGACCTCCGGGATGCGGGAGGAAGGGATGTTTTCGCTGCAGGAACTGAGCCGGGCGATTTCCTTCCGGCCGCTTGGCGCGGCCGTGCAGGAAATGCACCTTTTCGACGTGCTTTCCGATGCCGTGCTCAACCGGCACCCGATCGAGTTCGACTACCATTCCCTCAAGGAGACCGCCGCCGCGCGACGCCGCGTGGAGCCGTATCATCTCGGCTGCATCGGCAACCAGTGGTATCTCATCGGGAAAGATCTTGTGCGCGGAAAACTCCGCACGTTCGCGCTCACCCGCCTCACCCGCCCGAAGATCCTCAAAGGCACCTTCCGGCGGCCGGATAACTTTTCCCTCTCCGGGATGATGTCGGGAAGCTTCTCGGCCTTTGAATCCGGGGAGGTCAAAAAAATCCGCATCCGGCTTGATGCGTTTGCCGCGCGTCTGGCATCCGAGCGGACATGGCACTCGTCACAAAAACTCAAGCCGCTGGACGGCGGGGGCGCCGAGCTTTCGCTGGAGGTGGGGATCGCTCCCGACCTCGAAAACTGGATTTTAAGCTGGGGGCGGCATGCCAAGGTGCTCGAACCCGCCGCCTTGTGCGAAAATGTGGCCGCGACGGCGCGCGCGATGGCCTTGCAATATTCCGCCGCATGAATTCCGGGGACGAGGATATGGCTCCGTCGCAGCGGACGGTCGTGCTGCGGGAACTGAAGCGAAGCAGCGGGCTGAACGTGAAGGAACTCGCCGCGCGTCTGGACATGAGCTACATGGGGGTGAAGCAGCATTGCCTGAATCTCGAAAAACTGGGCTGCCTGGCCTCCCGGAACCACCACTGCGGTTCGGGCCGTCCGCATCTCGTCTATCGCCTCAGCCGCCGCGGTCAGCAGCTTTTTATCCGGCAGGACAACGGGCTTTTGATTTCCGTTTTGAAGCAGGCCGGCATTCTTTTCGGGGCGAACGCCGCCGCCAAGTTGCTTTACCTTTCGTTCCAGGAAAAGGCGGCCCGATACTCCGCAAACATTCCGGCGACCGGAACTCTTGCCCGCCGGATGGAACGGCTCGCCTCTTTGCGGGATGCCGAAGGGTGCATGGCGACGACCGGGGGCGAAAATTGCATCGTCGAATATCACTGCCCGTGGCAGGATCTTTACGAGGCTTTTCCAGAGGCTCCCGCGATGGAAGAGGCCCTGTTTTCAAAAGTGCTCGGGGAGCCGGTTGTCCGCCGTGTCGTTGATTCCGGAGATCACTACGAGATCCGCTTCGAAGCACAGCGTGCCGCGAAAGCGCGTTAACCCTCTTATCAATCCCCGTAGCCGTTGGGATGCTTGACGTGCCACGCCCAGGCACTTTCGACGATGGGCAGGATGTTCTCGAAGCGGGGGCTCCAACCAAGCGCGGCCTTGATTTTTTCCGATGCGGCAACAAGCCGTGGGGGATCCCCGGCGCGGCGCGGCTTTTCGATGACAGGGATGGCGTGTCCGGTCACCTTCCGGCAGGCTTCGATGACCTCGCGAACAGACGAACCGCCACCGGTGCCGAGGTTGTAAAACGCGCTTGCCTCCGAATGGAGCGCCCGGATATGTGCCTGGGCCAGATCGAGAATATGAATATAGTCGCGGATGCAAGTGCCGTCGGGCGTGGGGTAGTCGGTGCCATAGACCTCGACTGCTTCATTCCGGCCCAGGGCGACCCTGAGCACGTTCGGGATCAAATGCGTCTCGATCCGGTGGTCTTCCCCGAAGTTTTCCGAAGCTCCCGCCGCGTTGAAATACCTCAGCGCAACAAATGACAATCCGTGAATTTCGTGATACCAGCGCAGGATCGCTTCAAACATCAGCTTCGATTCCCCGTAAGGATTGATCGGCTTCTGCGGCAGCGATTCGTCGAGAGGCATCCGGTCTGGAATTCCAAATGTCGCGCACGTCGAGGAAAACACGAACTTCTTCACGGAAAATTCAACGGCCATATCAAGGAGGTTGATGCCATTGGCGACGTTGTTGCGGAAATACTTCGACGGGTTTTGCATCGACTCGCCGACCAGGGCGTTGGCCGCGAAGTGCATGACGGCGTCCGGCCGCACCTCCGTGAACGCATGACTCAAGACCGAGCGGTCGGCCAGATCGCCCTGAAAAAAAGTGGCGCGACCGTCCACCGCTTTTCGGTGCCCTTCGGTAAGGTTGTCAAAAACCGCGACATCAAACCCCTCGTTGAGCAGTTGTTCCACACAGATACTGCCGATATATCCAGCGCCTCCGGTGACAAAAATCGTCTTCATTGGGATGCGATCCTATGTCAGATCGCGCCTGCTCGGCAACGAAATGCACAAAAAAAGCGAACAAGCGCGGGAGGGCATCGCACTTTCCCTTGAGAACGAGGAGGAACATCCGTGCGCGGCCGATTTTGTCGGAGTCCAACGCATTCAAGTTTGATTAATTGTGAGCGGGCATACCACGGGTTTGTGAAACAGCGGGGCAGGCAAATTCGGCGCTCGCCCGACACCGCAGTCCGATCGAGAGGAGCCCGATGACAGCCGTCGTGCCGAGGATAACCGCCACCCTCCGCCGCAAGGCCGGGGCTCCGAGCGAGGCGGCCAGGCCGGCTTTCATGAAGGAATTTGCCACGGCCGCAAGAACGACACCCTGTGCCGCGAGGGCCGGCGCAATTTGTCCGTCCCGCAGAAGGTTCGAAAGGGACAGCGAGATGGCATCGAGATCGGTGAGTCCGGAGAGAAAGCTGGCAACAACCAGACCGGCCCCGCCGAACCACACCATCGCCAGCTTGACCGCAAAGACGACCACGGCATAGAGCAGTCCGAATTGCAGGGCGACTTTGAGGCTGAGCGGATTTTTATACGCGACGGGTTCGGCCCCACCCGGTTTCCCCCCCCACAATCTTGTGATCGAATAGATCGCTCCCGGCAGGCTCATCAACACAAATTCCGGAAGGATTTTCAGAGCCAACGGCGGGCAGATCGCAAGCACGAGGACTTCCACCCGCCACAGCATCACCGTGCAGGCCAGCACAAGGGCAAGCGTGCAATCGCCGGCAAGTTCCGGACGGGCGCGGCTGAGCTTGCTCATGCTCAGCGTTGTCGCCGTGCTTGATGCCAGGCCGCCGGCCAGTCCGGTGAGGGCGATGCCGCGCGTGGCACCCAGCATCCGCACGGCGATGTATCCCGCGAAGCCCAGCCCGGAGACCATCACGACCATCAGCCAGACCGATCGCGGGTTGAAGGCGCCAAACGGCCCGAGATCGCGGTCGGGCACCAGCGGCAGGACGGCACCGGTCACCGCCAGAAATTGCAGGGCCATCCGCGCATCCTCCGGCGTGAAATTTTGCGAAATCCGGTGCAGCCACGGCTTGCCCGCCAGCAGGAGCAACGTCACAACCGCCAGCACCAGCGCCGTGCGCGATTCGCCGGCAAAGACCAGCCCGCCGAGCAAATACGTGAGCATGCCGGTCGCGGCCGTCGTGAAGCCCGCGCCGGATTTTTCGCGGCTCCGGAAATAGAGGAAAATCGCCAACCACACCGCCAGCACCAGAAGCCCGGACACAAAGACCAGCGGCTGGCCGTTCTTTGAAAAATACGCGCAGACCGTTCCCAGCAGCCCCCACAAAGCAAAGGTTCGCACTCCGACCGACACTCTCGCGCCAGGATGTCCGGCCTGGAGCTCCCACTGCCGCTCCAGTCCGATCAGCGCACCCAGCGAACCGCTCACCAGCAATGCGCGCAGCAGATCGTTCATGACAAGCTCTCCGTTTCGCTCATGGCTGGCGTCCGTTTTTCTCCGCGAGAATGCCCGTGGCGACACTCTCCGCAATCCGCTGCCGGACGGCCGGGTTCTGGATGCTGCGGTTTTCGGAAGGGTTCGAGACAAAGCCGAGTTCGCAGAGGACAGCCGGACGCCGGTTGTTCCGGATCACATAAAATCCCCGTTTTTTAATCCCGCGGCTGTGGGTGCTGTAGGCGCCCAATGCCTCCCGCAGGATATTCGCTGCCAGCCGCCGGGACTGCCGGCTCTGGTAATAGATTTCGATCCCGTGCGCCTTCGAACGCCGGGTCCAGTTGTAATGCACGCTCACAAAGATCGCCCCAAAGGTGCCGTTCGAAATGGCGGTGCGCCCGCCCAGCGGGACAAAGTCGTCTGTCGGACGCGTCTCGATCACGCGGAATCCCTGACTGCGCAGCACGGTGGCCAACCGGTGGGCCGTGTCCAAAGTCAGGATTTTTTCACACGATCCCGAGCAGGCTTTGGCTCCCCGGTCGTGCCCGCCGTGCCCGGCATCCACGACCACCGTGTCGAAATTTCCCGCGCCGGGACCGTAGGAACCGCCTCCGATGGACTCGCAGGAGGTCAGCAGAACCCCCGCGCCAAGACAGGTCACCGCCAAGGCAAGGAGCGAAAAAATGTCTTCAGGTTTTCCCATGGTTCAGTCCCGGCGGATACGGGCGATCCTTCCGCATCCACGGCCACAGCATAGGAATGTCGTGCCTTCGTGCAATCATTTTAGTCTCGATTTTCTCGGGCTCAAGCGCATGGATAGCCGGATGTTGGCCAAGCGAATCATCCCCTGTCTCGACGTCACCGATGGGCGGGTTGTCAAAGGAACGAAGTTTCTCGACCTCCGCGATGCCGGCGATCCGGTCGCGTGCGCGAAAATCTACGACCGCCAGGGGGCGGACGAGCTCGTCTTTCTGGATATTACGGCTTCGAGCGACGGACGGGCGACGATGGTCTCGGTTGTCGAGCGGACGGCCGAGCAGTGTTTCATGCCGTTGACTGTTGGCGGCGGGATCCGGGCGGTGGAGGACTTCCGCACGATGCTGCGCGCCGGAGCCGACAAAGTCAGCGTAAATACGTCCGCGCTCCAGCGCCCGGAGCTGATCCGCGAGGCGGCGTTGGCATTCGGTTCCCAGTGTGTGGTGGTCGCCATCGATGCCAAGCGCGACCGTCCCGGGAAGTGGCGGGTTCACACCCACGGCGGGCGGAATCCGACCGCTCGCGACGCTGTCGAGTGGGCGGTCGAGGCGGCGCGTCTCGGGGCCGGGGAAATTCTTCTCACAAGCATGGATGCCGACGGCACCTGCGGAGGCTACGATCTGGAGCTCACCCGTGCGGTCGGCCGTGCGGTCCCAATCCCCGTCATTGCCAGCGGCGGTGCCGGCGATCTCGATCACCTCGCGGAGGTTCTCGAGTCCGGCGGCGCGGACGCGGTGCTCGCCGCCAGCATTTTTCATTTCGGAACGTTCACCGTGGATGAGGCCAAGGCCCATCTTGCCAAGCGCGGCCTGCCGGTTCGCAAACGCTTCGGCGGCTGAACTTCCGCTCAGGCTTCTTCTTCGGTTCCGGCCGACAAAACCTCGTCCAGTGCGCGCTCAAACTCGTCGAGCCCGGTGCTGGGAATAATCACCGTGTTCCGGCGCCCCATCGCCTCTTCGGTGATCCGTAAAAAGCTCCCGCGGTCGTTTTCGCGAAGCTCGATGAAAAAATGTTTGCGTTCGATCTGCAACTCGCGCGATTCGATGATGGTATCCATGGGTTCTTGGAAGCAGGCCGATATTACACAACATCCCGACAACCTGATGCAATGGAAAAGATTGCGGATTTTTTCAATCCCGCTTTTATTTTTTCACTCCCGCTTTCGAATCGGGCGGCCCATGCCGCTTTTCATTTGGCAGGAAAATGCTAGGTTCGCGCATGGAAAAATGTCTTTTTGCCGCGTGGTTGTTTTTTGCCGCGGCGGCTGTGGGCGGGACGGCATCGGAAAGCCCGCAACGGCCTGGCGAAGATTCCCCCTATGAGGAGATGCAAATTCTGGCGCGTGCGATACAGCTCATCCGCCAGGATTATGTGGACGACACGAAGGTCGGTTATAAAGATCTGACCTACTCGGCCCTCCGGGGCATGCTGGCGGATCTCGACCCGCACAGCCAGTTCATGGAGCCATCGGATTTCAAGAACATGCAGGAGGACACCAAGAGCGAGTTCGGCGGTCTGGGGATCGTGGTCTCGCAGAAGAACGGCATCCTCACGATCATCAATCCGATGGAGGACTCTCCCGGATTCGAAGCGGGGCTCCTGCCCGGCGACCAGATCCTGAAAATCAACGGGCAATCCACCGAAAAGCTCACCATCTCCGAAACGGTGGACAAATTGCGCGGCGAAGTGGGAGAAAAGATCACCCTCACGATCAACCGCCCATCCACCAAAGAGTTGAAGGACTACGAACTCACGCGGGCGGTTATCAAGGTGCCCAGCGTCAAGGATGCCCAGATCCTCCCGGCGCGGAGAACGGATGACCCCCGGATCGGCTATGTGCGGATCACGCAGTTCAACGAGCCGACGGCCTCCGAACTCTCGAAAGCCCTCGACAAGCTCGAGAAGCAGGGAATGGACGCCCTTGTGCTCGACCTGCGATACAACCCGGGAGGCCTCCTTGGCAGCGCGGTCGATGTTTGCGGCGAATTTCTGCCGCCGGAGACCCGCGTCGTTTCGACCGAAGGCAGGACGCCCTCCCGCGAATACCGGACAGCGGTGCGGACGGGATCACCGCGCAAATACCCGCTGGTCGTGCTCGTCAATTACGCCAGCGCAAGCGGATCGGAAATCGTCGCGGGCGCGCTCAAGGATCTGCACCGCGCCCTGCTTGTCGGAGAAACAACCTTCGGCAAAGGTTCGGTGCAAAGCGTCATCTCCCTGCCGGACGGATCGGCCGTCCGCCTCACCACCGCCAAATATTTTACGCCGGCAAAAAATGTCATCCACGAGCACGGCGTGAGCCCGCACATCCGGGCGACGCTCACATCCGATCAGGAAGCCGCCCTTCTGCGGTCGCGGCGGCTGAGGGAAGATGCGACAAAATCGGGAACCATCCACCGGGATGCCCAGCTCGAACGCGCCATTGACGCGCTCCAGGGCGCGTTCCTCTACGGGAAAAAAAACTCCCCGAAGTCGGGGGAACCCCCATCGTGATCCGCACGCTTCTCGCCATCGAAACCTCGTGCGATGAGACGGCCGCGGCCGTGTTGCGCGGGTTTGACGAAGTTCTCTCGCACGAGATTTTCAGCCAGGCCGCAATCCACTCGGCCTTTGGCGGTGTTGTCCCGGAAGTGGCTTCACGAAACCACCTGCAATCCCTGCCGCTGATCGTGGATCGGGCCATCGGGATCGCGGGGGTTGCAGTCGGGGATCTGGACGCCATCGCCGCCACCACCGGCCCCGGCCTCGCCACGGCACTGCTCGTCGGTGTCGCCGCCGCCAAGGGCCTCGCGATCGGATCGGGCAGACCGTTTCTCGCCGTCAATCACATCGAAGGGCATCTCCTCTCCCCGTTTTTCGGAAACGCCGTGATTCCGGCGCATACCGCGCTGGTCGTGAGCGGCGGCCACACCCTGCTCTTCGACGTGGCCGGATTCGGGCGTTACCGCCTGCTCGGGCGCACGCTCGACGATGCCGCCGGCGAGGCCTTCGACAAGGTCGCCAAGCTTCTCGGTCTCGGCTATCCCGGCGGCGCGGAGATCGACCGGCTGGCCCGCAACGGCGACCCCACAAGGTTTGAATTCCCGCGGGCCATGATGGAATCCGGCGACGCGCACTTCAGTTTCAGCGGGCTCAAAACCGCCGTGCGCGTGTTTCTCGAAAAGCACGGGGAACCCCTCGAACCCGATCTGCCCGATATCTGCGCCTCCTTCCAACTCGCCGTCGTGGAAGTTCTCGTCGCGAAGGCGTTCCGGGCGGCTCACCTCCACGGGCGCACGATCGTCTCGATCAGCGGGGGTGTCAGCGCCAACCAAGCGCTCCGCCATCACGCCTCCGGTCGGGCCGCGCACGATGGGCTCTCTCTCCGGTTCGCGCCGGACGGACTCCGCACCGACAATGCCCTCATGATCGCCTTTGCCGCAGCGCACCATCTTGCCGCCGGACACACCAGCCCGTTCAGTCAGGATATCTGCCCGAATTTCAACCCGGACGCTCTTTGCATTTGAATTTCCTGCGATCCGGGTAAAGATTGCCGATCTATGAAACTTCCTCTCACCATTGTTACCGCCCTCACTCTCGCCGCCACATCCGCCTTTGCCGGCTGGACCCAAAATTACGACAAGGCCCTGGAGCAGGCCGCTCAGGAAAAGAAACTCGTGCTTCTGGACTTCACCGGCTCCGATTGGTGCGGGTGGTGCATGAAGCTCGACAAGGAAACGTTCTCAAAGCCCGCGTTCAAAGATTTTGCCGACAAAAACCTTGTCCTGGTCACAGTCGATTTCCCGCAGGGCAAAAAACTTCCCGCCAGCGTGCAAAAGCAGAACGACGATTTGAAAACCAAGTTCCAGGTGAACGGGTTCCCGACTCTCATTCTTGTCGATGGCACGGGCAAAGAAATCGCGCGCAACCCCGGCTATCTTGCGGGCGGCCCGGCGGCCTTTGTCTCCTGGGTCGAATCAGCCCGGAAGTGACCGGCCAAGTCACTGCACAATAAATGAGGGCAGAATGGCGGGAACCCTCCCGCTATTTCGATTTTTCCATCCGGCACATCTCGCACCCCGCCAGCAGAAAGGCGCCGACGCCGAACGGCTCGGTGTTGGTTTCGTCAAAGCATTTCGGATCGGCCCCGGCCTGCTGGACATGCGTGAGCCGCCCATCAGAGGCGACGCAGCCGACCAGGCTCTGCCAGGCTTTCTCGGCGGCCGGCTGGAATTTGGACCGGTCGAGCATGCCCTCATTGACGCCCCAGGCAAAGGCGTGGCAAAAGAACCCGGAGCCGCTTGTTTCCTTGATCGGATAGCTCAGGGGATCGAGGAGGCTGGCATGCCAGAGCCCGTCGGGCTGCTGGATGGAGAGGAGTTTTTCCGACATGGCTTGGAACAGTTCGACAAAGGATGCGCGGGCCGGATTGTCCTTGGGCAGGAACTGGATCATGCGCACGAGGCTGCCCATCACCCATCCGTTTCCGCGGCTCCAGAAGATCTTTTGTCCGTTCGCTTCGCGCTTGGGGAAGTAGTTGCTGTCGCGGAAGAAAAGGTGCTCGTCCTTGTCGTAAAGGTAGTCGCGGGTGGCCAGCCAGTTCGTGATGGCGAAATCGCGGTAGCGCGTGTCGCCGGTCGCCGCCCAGAGCCGCAACCATGTCGGCGGCGCCATGAACAGCGCGTCGCACCAGGACCACTTTTCCGTTGCGCCTTTTTTCGTGAAATCCAGATCGTGATCCCGCTGGTTGGCGAGGATGTCGTCGAACTGCTTGCGCATCGGTTCAATCATCCGCGCATCGTGATGGCGCAGGAAGAGTTCCACGTAGGTCAGCCCAACCAGATGGTCGTCGGCGAAGTATTTTCTCGGGCCGAGCTTCCAGGCGTTATTCTCGGCCATCCGCATCATGGCCGCTTCGTATTTCGGGTTTTTGCTGATGTCCGCCAAGGCCAGCATGCCCGCGAATCCGGTGCCCTGGGTCCAGTCGTCCGGTCGTCTGCGATAGGGATTGGCGAGCTGCCAGTCGGCAACGCGTTCCATGGTGTCGAGGATGGCTGCCGGTTCGAGGGCAGCCGAGGGCGGGGGAAGTTTTGGCGCGCTGTCATCGGGGAGAAGCCGGTTGATTTTTATCGCGGTTTTGTAGTTGGAGTAATGGACGTAGCGTTCGGAGAGGTTCATCCAGGCGAGAAACGGCAAAGTGTTTGGCACGTTCGAGACGACAAAAGGCCGGACATTGTCGGTGGCGGAATGACTGGTCACGGGCGAGTGAACCCACGTTGCGCCATTGTCGGGAGTGTACCACTTTTCAATTTCAAAAATGCCACTCACCGGGCGCGAGAGATAGACGGTGTCGGGAAAATCATGGTCGAGGATGAGCCCTCCCGAGTAGTGGGGTTCGGGCTCGGTTTTCCCCGGAGGCGTGTGGGGGAACCATTTTCCGGCGGCGGTGATTTCGGTGTCGCCATACCGAAGGCTCCGCCGTAGTATCGCCACCGAAGGGAGACCGACCAACAGTTGACTCCAAGAAAATATCCTACGAGGTAGTCATTCCTAGGTTCAGTGAA